>CESZ01103740.1_pt1 | contig 80869 bp, 78 predicted proteins | sample 531081 | NCBI WGS metagenome assembly CESZ01 (sample SAMEA2621260, study PRJEB7988) | marine metagenome | biome: marine biome (ENVO:00000447); feature: surface water layer (ENVO:00002042); material: "saline water (ENVO:00002010), including plankton (ENVO:xxxxxxxx)" | depth 5 m | reverse complement strand
ACTTTTCAGTGTGGGCAAATATATATAATATTTTTAAAATTTAATTTTTTTTTAGTAAATCTTTATCTTAAAAATTCAAATTATAAATGGTATTACTGCTTTTCTTTTTTTTGGGTATTCCTTAAAATTATCTTTATACCATTTGTGGTGATTTAATGATCTAGGAATAAGATTAAACGCTGTCCATAGTGCAAAACTTAAAGATGCCAAATTAAAAGCTATAATGGCAAACCCAAACCATTCCACAATTTCTCCAAAATGATTAGGGCATGAAATATATTTAAAGAAACCGCCTCTTGGTACTTGGTATTCTTGATTATCTTTTCTTAAAGAAATTAATATATTATCGGAAGACCTGTTAATATACATTCCTAAAATAAAAATAATAAGGCCAATTATAGTGTTAATTCCAAACGTAAATTCATGTGAGACATGAGCAATTTCATATCCAACAAAAAATCCGTTAAATAAATTAAAAACAAAGGCACTAATTACAATTAACAATGGAATTTTTTTCCCTTTGGTCTTTAATTTTAAGGGAAATAAAACTGTTCTATAAAAATAATGAATAATCCAAATAGAAACCATTAGAATAATTATAGAATTTTTTTCAACTTGCGAAAATAAAACAATTAATGGCATTAATACTAATGCTGGTAACTCCATCCAAAACCAACCCCATTTATTATCAACTGAGACTCCCCATTTTAGACTTGTATGTCTACCATAAGGAGCAACAGTATTTGAAAATAATAAATATAAAAAAGTTAATAGTCCAAAAAGTATCCAAACAATTAATGCATAATAAAACCAGCTCATTCTTAGTCTTATGAATTATTGGAAAAAGAATCGATAGATATCATTTCCATTTGCATAAATAACCAAAGTTATTAAAATTAGAAAACCAATTAATTGTACTGTTTCCAAAAATTTATCTGAAGGTTTCTTGCCAGAAATCATTTCATAAATTAAGAACATCGCATGTCCTCCATCTAATGCTGGAATTGGTAATAGATTTAAAACACCAAGCATTATAGATAAAAATGCTGTAAGCGTCCAAAAGTCAATCCAATCCCATTGATTTGGAAAAATACTCATAATTGTTCCAAACCCTCCAATTGCTTTATAGCCACATGAGCTTGGGTTGAATATTACTGAGAGTTGATCAAAATAATCTGATATTTCTGAGCTAAATCTATTTGTACCAACAGAAACACTCTCAAGAAGAGAATAATCATTTTTAAACTCTACATTGTATTCTTTGCTCCTTGTCTTTAAAATTGGATTTAAATATTTTTCATATTCTTCTTGGTTAGCAAAATTATCCCTGTTTGAGTCTATTTTTGAAATTATACCTAGCTTACCGTTATTATCTACACTTAATTTTATATTGAATAAAGTTAGTTTTAAAAAATTTAAATTAACAGATTCATTTCTCAAAATTCCCACATTAATATCTTGATTTTTAAATAATAAAAGTGCATTAATTAAATCTTCTTTATAATCAATTTTTTGGTTTTGAACTGAAGTTATTATATCTCCTTTTTTTAAATCATAATTTTTATTTAATGAATTTTCAGCCAATTCATAAACAACGAATGGTGACCTAATTCCAAACGGTGGAATCCTTTCACTGACATCCTTAGAATCAATAATGTCACATAAAAAATTATCGGGTAAAATAATATTTTTGATTTCATCATTTCTCAAAATAGTAAAATCTTTGCCAGTGATTACTAATTTGTTTGCGTCACGTAATGTTGTTATTTCTTTGCCGTCAACTTTTAGAATTTTATCACCTGTTTTGAAACCTGCGCTAATCATTGCCGGATTATTTATTTCTAATCCGCCTTTTAAAGAATCCATGGGAATTTTGGAAGTTCCGCTAAAAAAAGTAATTAATATATATATTATCAGAGCTAACAAAAAATTTACAAATACGCCACCCAACATAACAATAAGTCTTTGCCAAGAGGGTTTAGATCTAAATTCCCATGGCTGAGGGGGTTTTGCCATTTGTTCTTTATCCATGCTCTCGTCGATCATGCCTGCAATTTTTACATATCCTCCTAGAGGCAGCCATCCAATACCCCACTCGGTTTCACCAATTTTTTTCTTAAATATGGAATATTTTATGTCAAAAAATAAATAGAATTTTTCAACTTTAATTTTAAAAATTTTTGCAGGAATATAGTGTCCAAACTCGTGAAGAACAATAAGCAGTGAAAGACTTAAAATAAATTGAGAAATTTGAATAAATATTTCCATATAATATTTTAATTAGCTGACAAATGTAATTGTTTAAAAGTAAATTAAAAACATCTATTTTGATTATTTAAAATAAATCTATTGTATTTTTGCATTTCATAAAAATTAAGTATTGAAATTATTTAGGAAAAGAGATTATATAACTTTTGGATTTATTTTACTTTATTCTACAATTGCAATAGTTGTATTTACTTATATCATTCAGCCAGAGGTAACAGCTCTACCAAAAATTCAACCATGCGATGTAGATTCTAAATTGGTAGATTCGTCAATTGCTCATATATGTAAATACCATAAAATTCCTGACTTTAAATTAACAAATCAAAACGGTAAAGAAATCACTGCAAAAGATTATGAAAATAAAATTTACATTGCTGATTTCTTTTTCACAACTTGCCCAGGCATATGCCCTATTATGACAGAAAATATGAACTTACTTCAAAAAGAATTTAAAAATGATAATGAAATAAAGTTACTTTCTCATACTGTAAATCCAGAAATTGACAGTGTTGAACAACTCAAAAGATATGCTATTGAAAAAAAAGTTAATGACGAAAAATGGAATTTGGTTACGGGTAGTAGAAAACAAATATATGATCTGGCGAGAAAATCATATTTAGTGGGAATGGACAGCAAATTTGGGTTAGATGCGATAATGCATACACAAAATTTTGTTCTTGTTGACAAAGAAAAAAATATTCGTGGGATCTACGATGGAACAAGCTCAATGTCTATTGACTCTCTTATAAACGACATAAAATTTTTAAAAAAAGAATATAATAAAGAAAATTAATTTAAAAATGAAAAATATTTTTTACATCATCTTATTGTTAAACATGAATACTATTTCAGCTCAGGAATTAATAATTGGAAAAGAAACAATTGAGCCTGGAATTCTTTGCATTTTTGAAGGTGCGATAAAAGACCAGGTAATGCCAAGTAAAATGCATCTAAATGAAAATGAAACTAATATTCATATTGAAGCAAGGGTAAATTGGGATACTAAAGACATTCCTAACGGTGCGCCTAAAGGTGGTTTTGTAGCTTACTTACATATAACTGCTAAAGTTATAAATCAAAAAACCGGATTAAGTACATTTATTGACTTATTACCTCACATAAACTTAATCGATAATTACCACTATGCAAGAAATATATCATTGCCAGGTAAAGTAAGTGATTTATATTCTGTTGAATTTAATATAATGCCACCAACCAATATTGAACTTTCGTTACACAAAGACTGGTTTGATAATTTTGGTCAAAGTTTAATGAATGAGCAAAGCTTTTACTATAAAAATGTGAACTTTAGAGAAATAGCAAATTCCTCTAGAGATTAGTTTTTAGCCAAGAGCAACATCAAGACACATCATTACTATAAATCCAGCTATTAATCCCATTGTTGCAATATCAGCATTACCTCCACTCTGACTCTCGGGTATCACCTCTTCAACTACGATAAATATCATGGCCCCAGCTGCAAAAGCTAGTGCATACGGAAGTATTGGATAAACTGACATCACAATTGCGGCACCTATTACAGCAAATAAAGGTTCAACAATTGCGGAAAGTTGCCCCCATTGCCAAGATTTAAATCTACTAAATCCTGCTCTTCTCATTGGCATTGAAACAGCAAATCCTTCAGGTGCATTTTGTAGGCCCATTCCAATTGCTAAAGCGATCGCTCCTCCAAGAGTAAACCCTATATCAACTCCAGATGCTACAGCCCCAAAAGCTACCCCAACAGCTAGTCCTTCGGGTATATTATGAATTGCTATTGCTAAGACTAATAACTCTGTCTTTTTTAAGTCACTTTTAGGACCCTCAGCGTCCTCAATTTTTTTAAATAAATGTAAATGAGGAATTTTTTTATCTAAAAAATATAAGAAAAAAGCACCTAAAAAGAAACCTATTGCAGGTGGTAAAAAAGATGGTAGTGAGGTTAAACCAAGCTCATGCTGCTTTTCTACAGCATCAATTGCTGGAGATAAAAGTGACCAAAAACTAGCAGCTATCATTACACCTCCAGTAAAACCAAGTGAAGCATCTAGAAGCTTTCTATTGGCAGACTTGAAGAAAAATACCAGGCCTGCTCCGACAGCGGTTAATACCCAAGTAAATAAACCAGCACAAAAAGCCTGAAGAATAGGATTTTCTAGTTCAATAAAAAATTCTTTAATGTATACCTCTATATTTTCCATTAATAATTTGAACGAAAATACTAAAAGAAAATTAGTAATATCAGAAAACATTATATATTTGCAGTAATTTATAAACAATCTATATATGTACCCAGAAGAATTAGTATATCCAATGAGAAAACAACTAACTGATCAAGGTTTTATTGAGTTAAGATCAAGCGACGAAGTAGACAATATTATGTCAAATTCAGGAACAACTTTAGTCGTTGTAAATTCTGTATGTGGATGTGCAGCAGCGAACGCAAGGCCTGGCGCTATAAGTAGTCTCACAAATTTGAAAAAGCCTGACCATTTAACAACTACATTTGCTGGAGTTGATAAAGAGGCAGTAGAAAAAGTTAGATATTACTTAGCTCCGTTCCCACCAAGCTCTCCAGCTATAGCATTATTTAAAAATGGTGAATTGGTACACATGCTGGAAAGACATCATATCGAAGGAAGATCTGCTGAGATTATTTCCCAAAACTTAATTGGTGCTTATAATGAATATTGTTAATTATAGTAGTTTAAAACATCTAGGTTTACTTTTTGTTTTAGCTTATTCAAATTAATAACATTTACTTTTTTAATTTCATTTGGTCTTCCATAATTTTTATAAACGGTATACTTTATATATGTTGGATTTAATTCATCGTTAAAAGAATAATTTTCGATATTTATTATCCATTTTCCACGATCAGATTTCTCAATTATAAACTCCTCAGTATTATATCCATAATTTAGTTCGTCTTCTAATAAATCTTTATCATCAAAAATAGTATGCGACCAATTATAATATTTATTTTTTGGATCAACAAATTGAATATTAAATTCAACCGCCGGATCATTCCAGTCAAAAATAATTCTATAATCAAAACCAAAGTTTTTCCAGTCATTTTTTGGGATGTATGTTTTAAGAATTTTTAAAGGAAAAACTGTTTGACTTAACTTGTCAAATTTGGTCCAATATAGATGTGAAGCCTCATTTACTACGGTTTCTTGAAGGCCCAAAATATTAATATTCTTAAGTTTATTACTCAAAATCATTTGATATAAACTTGCCGCTAAGGCATAATCTTGATTTTCTTTATAAATCAATACTAAGTCCCTGTAAGATTGCTCATCAAAAGGCCTTATATGTAATAATCTTTGATATATAATTTTAGCTGAGTGAAAATCTCCAAATTCCTCTAAATGGTATGCAATGGTTTTTAATGCCTTAGGGTTATCTTTTGCCTTTTTAGCAATTGATTTTAATATATCTATAGCAAAATCTCGATCAATATTTTTGAAATAATTAAATGATTCAATATAAAAAGCAACCGACAATTCATATTTAGTTCTAGCTAATCTAAAAAAATTAATTTTAGCTTCTTCAAATGATACTGCATTGTTAAATTCATCAATATAATATGGCTCTAATGAATCTAAATTTATACTTGCAACTTGTTCATCATAATTATTTCCTTTCAACTCTAACGAATTCAAAAGTCTTTTAGATTTTCTAGAAAGAGATTTCATTTTAACAATAAAAACACCTCCTCTTCCTTGACTTCCATATCGATTTGTAGCGCCCATTGACCTCAATAATGTTATACTTTCAATTTCCTGAGGATCAATAAAATCAGGCACTTCATTATAAATTAAGCCCTCAACATCAAAAATAGCTGCTGCTGAATTATTAATTGACAATGTTCCTCCCCTTACAAATACTTGTGATTTATTTCCACCATTACTGCTTGAAACCTGAACATTATTAAATTTCCCTCTAATTACATCAATGATAGTTACAGCACTAGGGGAAATATCCTCTGAATTTATTTCGGATGTTGAAAAACCTACCGATTTTTTATTTTTCTTTCCAAAACTAGTTTCAACTTCGTCGTTAAGATCTCTGGTCCCAGAAATAGTTACCTGATCTAAAATTTGGGCATCTGTTTTTAATAATATATACTTGTCATCTAAATTTTCAACTATAATTTGCTTTTCAATCATTCCTAAATAATTAACCAATAAAATATCGTCTATTTCCGCTTTAATTTTAAAGTAGCCTTCAAAGTCAGATTTTACTTCAATTAAGGAGTTTTTAACTTTAATTGACGCACCCTGTATTGGTCCTTTTACGCTGAATACTTTTCCAAAAATGTATTTATCCTTATATACCTCATTGTTAAACCAAAAACTACTATTCTTCTCTTTTTTTAGAAAAAACTTATTAGTATTTTTCAAAAAATTATAAAGGTTCTCAGCCGATGTTATTATTGAATCATACCCGGGAGCAGAAACAATAAATATATCATCATTTTTAATACTTGTGTTCAAATAACTCAATGAAAAAGCTCCATCAAAATCGGTTAATGCTCCAATATTTTTATTTAAAAACTTAACCTCAGAAAATGCAATAGGCTTTTGATTTTCATAGCTCAAAACTTTAGCATTTAAATTTATTTCTATAAAATCTGCCTCTTGAGAATTTAGCAAAGTTATTGTAAATAGTGTGAAAAGAAATGATACTTTTTTCAACATAAAAAGTTTATAAAAAAATGGTATGTGAAATGAAAAAACTCATAAAATTTAGTCAAAATTGGGTTTTCTTTTTTCTAGAAAAGCTTTAGTTCCCTCTCGAAATTCATCACTATCAAAACAATTACTAAATCCACTCATTTCAACATTAAATCCGTTAATATCATCTTTAAAATTTGCATTAATACTTTTTATAGAATTTTTAATAGCATTAGATGAATTTGATAAGATTCTTTTCGCTAGTTCTTTTGTAAAATTCATTAATTTTTCATGATTAATTTTATAATTAATCAGTCCATATTCTAGTGCCTTATCAGCATTAATCATTTTACCGGAAATTATCATATCCATAGCTCTACCTTTTCCTATAAGCTGAGGAAGTCTTTGCGTTCCACCATATCCTGGTGTTAGGCCAAGGGAAACCTCAGGTAAGCCCATTTTAGAGTTATCTGAGGCTATTCTTAAATGACATGCCATAGCCAATTCCAGTCCTCCACCGAGCGCATAACCATTTATTGCGGCCAATATTGGTTTTGGACAATTTTCAATAGTATTTGTTAATATTTTATGCCCAAACTCTGAAAGTTCATACCCTTGTCTTATTGTAAAATTTTCAAACTCTTTAATATCTGCCCCGGCAATAAATGCTTTGTCTCCGACTCCGGTAATAATTATTAATCTGACATCAGAATTAGAAACTGATGATTTAATTGCATCATCGATTTCATAAAAGGTTTCTTTATTTAATGCGTTAAGTTTTTTTGGTCTGTTAACAGAAATAATACTAACCCTGTTTTCAATATTGTAAGTTAAATTAATGTATGACATATACTTTATTTTTTTGGAAATGTAATATTAAATGTTGTACCAATATTACTTTTAGATTTAAAGGTAATATTTCCATTATATGCTGTGATAATACTTTTTATCATCGATAGGCCTAGTCCCATCCCGCTAGATTTCGTTGTAAAGCTTGGCTCAAAAATTTTATCCATATCTTTTTTAGATATCCCATAACCATTGTCAGAAATTGAAATTTTAACATCAGATTCGTTCTCTGAAATATTAACTTTAATTTGAGGTGTTCTGCCATCAGGTATAGCCTGAAAGGCATTTTTTAATAAATTTGTAATAACTCTTATTAACTGTGTTCTGTCAAAATTTGCCTCTATATTTTTTGACTCACTTTTAAAACTGATATTATCTGTATTAAAAATATCCAAAGCTAATTCAACAACATGTACAATATTAAGTATCTCTTTTTTAGGCTCTGGCATTTCAGCAAAGTCTGAAAAAGCTGTTGCAATAGAGCTCATTGTATCAATCTGTTCTATTAATGAATAGCTAAATTCTTTAACTCTTTGAATGCTATATTCCTCACCCTTGCTATAGCATCTTTCAAAATTTTGAATGCTCAGTCTCATAGGGGTTAGAGGGTTTTTAATTTCATGAGCGACTTGTTTAGCCATTTCTCTCCATGCAGTTTCCCTCTCACTTTTTGCTAATTTTATAGCACTAACCTTAAGTTTGTCTATCATGGTATTATATGAATATATTAGATCTACAACTTCTTTAGGGGTATTATTTAAGTCGATTTTAATATTTTTATTTTTAAGGTTTGTTTTTTTAATAGTTTTTCCAATTGAGTCTAAAGATTTAGTTACAAAATTTGAAATAAAATATGCAATAATAAATGCGATTAGGATCATATTTCCGTGAACAAACCCAAGTCTAATTAAAAAACCTGTTAATTCCTCTTTGTTTTTTGAATCATCAGCAAAATATGGAATATATATAATCCCTAAAGGTTTATTTTCAAAATTTGAAACTAAATTATAGGATGATTGAAAAAAGTCTGAGTCTTTGTCATTTTCAATATACCTCGAGGGTTTTAAAGTTTTAAAGTAATCAATTATCTTATCATCTAAAATTGTTATACCTCTAACGCCTGTGATGGCGGTTGAGCTTTTTAACAACCGTCCTTGTAAGCTGTAAAGCTCAAATTCTAAACTATGGACATCAGAAATTTCTATAACAGTAGCATTTTTTAGAGAATCTAAAGAACCTAATCCCTCTTTCTGAATCTCATACTTAATATCTAATAATAAGTTGTTTTCTTTTCTTTCTAATCTTTCTTTGTGATATTTTGAGTTTTGGCTGTTAAATTGATACAAGGTTACTCCACCTAACATTACAGACTCAACCACAATGAATACCATCATGTAGAAAAAAATCCTTGAACTAAGTGAAATATTATTTTTCCCCATCTATTTAAATTTAGTAATAATTTACTGACCTTAAAATTTTAGGCCTGTATAAATCAAAAAATTTAGAATATTAAATTCATATATTTGAATTAAATAAAATCATATGAAAAGGTTTTTAAAATGGTTTCTTGCTATATTTATTTTAATTGTTTGTTTTATATATGCTTTTAACTTAGAATATTTAATTAAGGGGGTCCGAACAATTTATCTAACAGGTCACTCAACAGCTTTTCTTTCAGATTACAATTATTTTGATAATCAAAAAATTATTAGTTCGAATCCTGAACCTTGGCCTCTTCACAAAAAATATAACACAATTAACGAGTCTGAATCACTAAGAGATTTAAATGTAAAAAGAAAAACAAAATCATTTTTAGTTATTAAAAATGACAGCATATTATTTGAAAAATATTTTGACGGATATGATCAAAATAGTTTATCAAATTCTTTTTCTGTTGCAAAAAGCATTGTTGTGAGTATGATGTTTAAGGCTATTCAACAGGGTAAAATTAAAAGTATAGATCAGCCTGTTGGGGATTTTTTTACTGAGTATAAAGAAGGTTTAGCTAGTAAATTGACTGTTGGGGATTTAGCGTCAATGTCATCCGGAATGGATTGGAGCGAAAAATATTATAAAATTATAAATATTACTTCTAAAAGTTATTTTACTGATGATCTTAGGGATTTGATTTTGGGGCAAAAGATCATAAACAGTCCTGGGCAAGGTTTTAGATACTCTAGCGGAGACACACAATTATTGGCAATGGTAATCGAAAAAGCTACAGGTACAACCCTTACTAATTATCTAACAGAAAATTTTTGGAATCCAATGCAGGCTGAGAATTCTGCTCTATGGCAAATAGATAGCAAAGATAAGGGAATGGAAAAAGCATATTGTTGTATTGCAGGTACTGCTAGAGATTTTGCAAGATTTGGAAAATTATATATTAACAATGGTAGATGGAAAGATGAGCAAATTATTGATTCTTCATTTGTTCAACTTGCAATTAACCCAGTTTTTGAAAATACTGAGTTTTACGGTTATGGGTGGTGGTTATATGAGTTTAGTGGTGTGGATATAAATACTAATAAAGTTTACAATAAAAAAGTTTTTTCTATGAACGGACACAGAGGGCAGTTTATAATTTCATTTCCTGAAGATAATATTATTATAGTCAGACAAGGGGATTTAAATAAAAAAGATGATAAGACTGGAATTTCTTTAGATTTACCACAATATATTAGAGAGGGTTATGAATTAGCAAAATCAATTGAATAGGTTTTGAATAAGTCTAAAAATGAAATACTAAAAATCAATAAACTGTGTATTAAAGCCACAGATACTTCAATTAAAAAAAGTTTAGTTAAAAATATTTCATTTAAAGTGGGTTATAATGAGATTGTTGCCATAATAGGAGAATCTGGCAGTGGAAAATCTTTGACATCTTTAAGCATACTTGGCCTTCTTGAAAAAAAACATTTTGATTTTTCTGGTGAAATTATTTTCGAAGGAAAAAATATGTTAAAAATGAGGCAAGAAGAGATGTTAAAAATTAGAGGGTCAAAGATATCTATGATTTTTCAAGAGCCAATGAGTGCATTAAACCCGACGATGAAGATTGGCCAACAAATATTTGAGGTTTTTAAAGCGCATAAAAATTTAGCTTTTGATAAAACTGTAAAAAGAATTAAAAAATTGATTAAAAAGGTAAGGCTTCATAATGTAAATAACCTTCTAGAGAAATACCCTCATGAACTTTCAGGGGGACAAAAACAAAGAATTATGATTGTTATGGCTCTTTCTTGTAAACCAAAACTTCTAATAGCTGACGAACCAACAACCGCACTTGATGTTACAGTTCAAAAAGAAATCATAGACATAATAATAAGCTTAAAACAAACTGAAAATTTATCGGTACTTTTTATAACACATGATTTAAAGCTTGTGTCGAAAATATCTGACAAAATATTAATTTTAAAAAATGGAGAAATTATTGAACAAGGATCAAATAAGTCAATATTTAATAATCCAAAGAAAAAATATACAAAGGCTTTACTCTCATTAATGATCAATGATAAAAAAAGATTAAAAGTCTTACCAACTGTTGAAACCTTTGATCATAAATCTAAAAGAGTATATGAATCTAAAAATGAAAGAAAGAAAAGGTTAAATAGAATTTATTGTCAAAAACCAATTTTAAGAATTAAAAATATTTCAAAATACTATGATAATTCTGTAAATATTTTTAGAAAAAATAAAAGATTTCAAGCATTAAAAAACATAAGTCTTAATATTTATGAAGGAGAAACGCTTGGCTTAATTGGCGAATCTGGATCAGGAAAAACTTCTCTATCAAATTCTATTCTTAAAATACATGAGATTGACAAAGGTGAAATTAGTTTTATGGGCAAAGATATTTTAAAAATCAAAGGCAAGGATTTATTAAACTTTAGAAAAAATGTTCAAATTGTTTTTCAAGACCCTTATGCATCGTTAAATCCTTTACATAAAGTTATAAAAATCATTTCCGAACCCCTAAAATTCCACAAGTTCTGCAAAGCTGAAGAAATATTTAGAAGATGTACCGAGTTAATGCATGATGTAGGCCTTAACGAAAATTTTTTGAATAGATATCCCCACGAACTTTCAGGTGGTCAAAGACAAAGAATTTGCATCGCTCGTGCTATAAGTATAAAACCTAAAATTTTAATATGCGACGAGTGTGTTTCAGCTTTAGACATTTCTATTCAAGCTACAATATTAAATCTACTAAATTCATTAAAGGAAAAATATAATTTTACATATATATTTATATCTCATGATATTTCTGTAGTAAAATACATGTCAGATAAAATTGTTGTGCTTAATAAAGGTAAAGCAATTGAGGCTCAAGAAGCAGATACTTTATTTTCAAAACCAAGTAATAAATACACAAAAAAACTTATTAAAGCTTCAATGTAAAAAATGGATAAAATTTGGGATCCAAAAAATTATAAGTCATCAAATTTATATCAATTTGAATCTTTCCTTTATAAAAATTATAATTTGATTTTTACTGATTACTCGGAGATGCATGAATGGTCAGTAAGTAACTTAGATAAATTCTGGCTATATATAATTAAGTTTTTTAAAATTGAATTTACATCACCATTTAATTATGTTGTTAAAAAAAACATACCTTTTTATAAAACTAAATGGTTTGAAGGGGCAAAATTGAGTTACTCAAATCACCTGTTGCGTCATGCGAAAAATAATGAAATAGCAATTATTTATCAAAATGAGGGAAGTGATATTATAGAAATTTCATGGAATTGCTTATTAGAAAAAATTTCAAAAATTAGAGAAATATTAAAGGTAAATGATGTTAGACAAGGAGATGTTGTGGTTGGTTATCTTTCTAATCACCCTGATGCAATTGCCTCATTCATTGCAACAAATTCTCTAGGGGCAATATGGTCGTGCTGCTCACCTGATTTTGGTGTAAAAAGTATAATAAGCAGATTTAATCAGCTCAAACCAAAAGTTTTAATAGCTCATGACAGATATCTACATAAGGGGAAAACAATTAATCAGATTGAAAAAATAAATGAATTAAAAAAAAATCTTAGCTCAATTAAAAAGGCCATATTATTTGATTCTTCATTTGACAATTGGAATTTTCATTCAACATATTGGATTGACTTTGATTTTAATTCAGTTGAATTTAATCATCCTATCTGGGTATTATTTTCGTCAGGAACAACAGGGATGCCTAAAGCAATAACCCATAGTACTGGAGGTGTCTTAATTGAACAATATAAGTCTTTATGCCTACATCAAAACATAGTTGAAGGTGAGAAGTTTTTTTGGAACACTACAACTGGTTGGATGATGTGGAATTATGCTCTAGGTTCAATTCTGTGTGGTGCAACTCTTTGCCTTTATGATGGCTCAAGTAATTTTCCTGAAATTGATATACAATGGCAATTTGCTAAATCTGCTAGAATTAATCATTTTGGTAATGGTTCACAATTTTTTATTCAGTGTATGAAACAAAATTTAAATTCTGTTAATAGTAAGGACTTAAATTGTGTCAAAACAGTTGGGGCAACTGGATCACCTTTATCAAAAGAAGCTTTTAAATGGATTCAGAATAAACTCCCGTCTGCGCATATTATTTCATTAAGTGGTGGCACTGATGTTTGTTCTGCATTTATTGGTGGTTGTACAAAGCTTCCTGTCTATGCAGGCTTCCTTCAATGTAAGATGCTTGGTGCATCAATCGAAGCATGGAATGAAAAAGGCGAAAATATAGAAAATGAAACTGGAGAATTAGTAATTACTGAGCCTCTACCGTCAATGCCAATATATTTTTGGGGAGATAAAAATTTTAAAAAATATCATGACTCATACTTTAAAAAAAATAAATCAGTTTGGACCCATGGTGATTGGATTTTAAATGATAAGAAGAGAGGAATTTTAATGCAAGGAAGATCTGATGCAACACTTAACAGAAATGGAATTAGGATTGGTACATCAGAAATCTATTCTGCTCTAGATCATTTAAAGGAAATTAAAGATTCTCTAATAATTGATTTGAAAATCAAGGATTCTAGCAAATTGATCTTATTTGTAAAAATCAATTGTAACTTAGATAAAAGGCTAAAAAGCACTATTAATAATCATATCAAAATCACATGTTCTCCAAGACATACTCCGAATCTGATATTTTCTATATCTCAAATTCCCTATACTTTGAGCGGAAAAAAAATGGAAATTCCAATAAAGAAAATTTTTTCTGGCAAAAAAGTTAAAGATGTAATTTCTAGAGATACCATGAAAAATCCAAAATGTCTAGATGAAATTATTAATATTAGAAATCAATATCTAAAATTTCCTGATCAGTAGTTTTTCCCGAACCTAAAGAGTCAACAACAAACTTATTACAGTCTAATTCAATCGTTAATTTTTTAGGTCGCACAAAATCTTCCTGGGATATCATTAGGGTTGAATCTTGATATACACTTTTCATGTATATAGCCCAAATAGGAAGAGCCATCGATGCGCCTTGACCATAAGCAATATCTTCAAAATGAATTGCCCTATCCTCAGCACCTACCCAAACACCTGTAACCAAATTTGGAACCATTCCGATAAACCATCCATCACTTTGGTTTTGTGTTGTTCCAGTTTTACCTGCAATAGGGTTTTTAAACTCGTAAGGATATCCTGTTACAATTTTTTTATAGGCATTATTATACTCATCCGCTCCAACTGTTCTTAATCTTGTGCCAGATCCAGCTGTTGTAACACCTTCTAAAAGATTTATTGTTACATATGCTGCTTCCTTACTCAAAACGTCTCTAGTGACAGGTTGATTTTCATATATTATTGTTCCATTTTTATCTTCAATTCTTGTTATGAAAACAGGTTTTGTATAAACACCTTTGTTTACAAAAGTGGAATATGCAGCTACCATTTCATAAACGCTTAAGTCTGGAGTGCCCAATGCAATTGAAGGTACTACGGGAATACGTTGTTCAATCCCCAGGTCCTTTGCTAACTTTACAACAGTCTGAGGGCCAATCCTGTCCATTAATCTTGCTGTTATTGTATTTACAGAATTTGCAAGAGAATTTTTCAATGTCCTAGTTCTACCATACTTATCACCAGAGTTTTTAGGACACCATTTCTCCATATTTCCAAACTTATACTTTTCAATGCAAAATTGGCTATCTGGAAAAGTGTCACAAGGAGATATCTTTAACTGATCAATAGCAGCAGCATATACAAAGGGTTTAAAAGTTGAGCCAATTTGACGTTTTCCTTTTTTTACCATATCATATTGGAAATGTCTATAATTCATGCCACCAACCCATGCTTTAATATGTCCATTATTAGGGTCCATTGACATCATACCTGGCCTAAAAAAAGATTTATAATACTTCATCGAATCAATTGGAGTCATTATGGTATCTATTTCACCTTCCCAGCTGAAAACAGTCATATCATGAGGCGTTAGAAAAGATTCTTCTATTTCTTCGTCGCTTTTTTTTAAATCATATTTCATTTTTCTCCATCTCTCAGATCTTCTCATGGAAAGATTTAATAAAGTATCAACTTTTCCACTGGTTAACTCTCTGAAAGGAGCAATAGAGTCATGCAATGATTTGTTTTGCTCAAAAAATTCTTTTTGTAATCTTGGCATGTGGTCAGAAACAGCATTTTCTGCCATTTCTTGCATTGAATAATTTATCGTAGTATAAATCTTTAAACCATCAGTATTCAGGTTATATTTTGATCCATCGGGTTTTCTGTTATTTTCATCGTTTATCCATAATTTCAAATATGACCTTAAAAACTCTCTAAAATAAGTTGCTAAACCCTCTCTATGAGATTCAGGTGTATAATTTAAATTTAAAGGCTGTAATTTTAACGAGTCAACAATTGCTGCTTCTAAATAATTATATTTTTTCATTTGATTCAAAACTACATTTCTCCTATTCTTAACCCCAATAGGATTTCTATGAGGTCGAGGGTTATATAAGGAAGAATTTTTAAGCATACCTACTAAAATTGCAGACTCATTAATGTCTAAATCAATAGGCTCTTTCCCAAAATATATTCTAGCTGCACTTCTTATTCCATCTGCATTATTACCAAAATCATATAAATTAAGATACTGCGTTATAATTTCATTTTTAGTATAATGCCTCTCTAGTCTTATTGCAATTACATATTCCTTAAATTTTTGTGTAATTCTTTCTGTAAAATCCCTTGACCCCTCACCTGTGAACAAAAGTTTTGCTAATTGTTGTGTAATGGTACTACCTCCTCCATCTTTACCGAACTTTAGAGTAGCGCTTAATGTTCTTTTAAAATCAATTCCACTATGAGAATAAAACCTAATATCTTCTGTAGCTATTAATGCATCAATAAGATGCTTAGGCATCTCCTCAAAAGTAACAGGTGTTCTATTGTCGTTGAAATAATATTTACCTAAGGTTTTTCCATCTGCGCTGAATATTTCACTAGCTAGATTTGTTTTCGGATTTTCTAGAACATCTAAGTCTGGCATTTCCCCAAATCCCCCAACTGAGGTAAAATAAAAAATTAGGGCTAATAACATTATTGGTGTTAAAAAAATTAACCATAATAACAATGAAAACCATTTATATCTTTTATTCAATTTTAATTTATTTTTTCAATTTTATATCCAATATCTATTATCCCATCTAAATATTCTAAACCTCCTACGTTATTAATAATTCTCATAGCATGCTCAATGCTTACAAAATATTTCTTATCACTTTTTAAAAGAATATTCTCTTTATGTATTAAACTATTTTCTATTAAATTAATTGTTCTATTGCCTGTAAATTTTCCAGACTTCTCAGCTAGTTTAAACTCTAAAGTATCCCTAGAAATAAGTCTCAAATTATTTTTTATAGAAACTATAAGAAATATATTACTAAACTTATAATTATCGTTTATTCGAATATTAATATAAGTTTTATAATTTTCTTCTTTTGAATTTTGTAGTTCAAATTGAAATTTCTGTATAGAATCTTTGTGCCACGATCCATTAACGGATTTATAGTCAATAAATTCAGTATTATTAGAACATGAAAATACCGAAATCAATAATGTAAAAAGCATAATAATTTTCAAATTTTTGAGTTTTACTTTTATTAAGTTTTTTATACCCATTGCTCTGCTGTCAATTTATCGATTAGCTATGCCATTAATATTATTAAGAATCAAAGGTAGTTATATTATCCCTTCTTCCTTTTTTGAAAATATCGTTACTATTTTTTTGGCCCTTTCTTAACTCTTTTTGAATCTTAAAAGGCATATTATTTATTTCCATACATTTATATGAGCAACAATTTTTCATTTTTAATTTACATTTTTCACATTGAATAAATAACAAATGACATGCATCATTAGCACAATTAGTATGTATGTCAAAGGGATCTCCGCACTGATGACATTTAGCAATTACTTTGCCACTAACTTCCTCAACTCTTCTATTGTCAAAAACAAAATTTTTTCCGATAAAATTATTTTCCAAATTTTGACTCTTAACCTGCCTAATGTATTCAACTATTCCGCCTTCAAGCTGATATACGTTCTTAAAACCTTTATGCTTAAAATAAGCGCTGGCTTTTTCACATCTAATTCCGCCAGTACAATACATTAGTAAATTCTTATTTTTCTTATGTTTTCTTAAATCACTTTCTATCAAATCTAACGAGTCTCTAAATGTATCAACATCCGGACAAATAGCATTTTTAAAATGGCCAATTTCACTTTCGTAGTGATTTCTCATATCTAAAACTATTGAGTTTTTGTTTTTCATTAAATTATTAAATTCATTAGCATTTAAATGTATTCCTTTTTTAGTTACATCAAAGCTCTTATCATTTAAGCCATCAGCTAAAATTTTTTTCTTCACTTTAATTTTTAACTTAAGAAAGGATTTTATTTCGTGTTTTAGGGCTATGTTAATCCTTATATTTTTTAAGAAGGATATAGAATTTAAATGATTAGAAAATCTTTTAAGATTTTTTTCTGGAACCGATAACTGAGCATTTATTCCCTCATTAGCAACATAAATTCTTCCAAGCACTTCCATGTGATCCCAGAAAACAAATAATTTGTCTCTTAGAATTTGTGGGTTCTTAATTATGGCATATTTATAAAATGAGAGTGTGATTCTCTTTTGATTTTTAGTATCTAAAATCCTTGAACGCTCATCTGAACTTAATCTATTGTACAGTTGCATGCTATACTTATTTAACAACAAAAGTAGATAAAAAAGATAAAATCATTAATGACAGTATTGAATTGTGTAAAAGATGTCCTAAATTAGTATCGAAAAAAAATAATTATGTCCAACAACAACACAGAAAAATTAAAAGCATTAAAATTAACCTTAGATAAATTAGATAAGACTTATGGGAAAGGTACAGTTATGAAAATGGGGGATGCACCAGATGAAAATGTAGAGGCTGTATCATCTGGATCAATTGGATTAGATATTGCTTTGGGGGTTGGTGGATATCCTAAGGGAAGAGTTATAGAGATTTATGGACCCGAATCATCTGGAAAAACAACACTAACTCTTCACGCTATATCGGAATGTCAAAAAAAAGGAGGTATTACAGCTTTTATTGACGCTGAGCATGCCTTTGATAGATTTTATGCTGAAAGTTTAGGTGTAGATATTGAAAATCTTATTATTTCTCAGCCTGATCATGGAGAACAAGCTCTAGAAATTGCTGATAACTTAATTAGATCAGGTGCTATTGATATGGTTGTTATTGACTCGGTAGCAGCCTTAACTCCGAAAAGCGAAATAGAGGGTGAAATGGGAGATTCGAAGATGGGTCTACATGCCAGATTAATGTCACAAGCCCTCAGGAAACTTACAGCATCAATAAGTAAAACTAAATGCACGGTAATATTCATAAATCAACTTAGAGAAAAAATTGGTATTATGTTTGGCAATCCCGAGACTACAACTGGTGGAAATGCATTAAAATTCTATGCATCTATTAGACTTGATATTAGAAGATCAACACAAATTAAAAATAGTGAAGGGGTAGTAGTTGGTAATAAAACTAGGGTTAAAATTGTTAAAAACAAGGTTGCTCCTCCTTTTAAATTAGCTGAATTTGATATAATGTATGGGGTAGGTATTTCCAAAGTTGGTGAGATAATTGACTTGGCAGTTGAAGCTGAAATAATAAATAAAAGTGGGTCATGGTTTAGTTATGACGGAACAAAATTAGGTCAAGGTCGAGATTCTGTAAAAAAGCTGCTAATAGATAACCCTGATTTAATGGAAACTCTTGAGCAGAAGGTTAAGGAAAAAATTTAAGAATTTTTTAAATCATCAATCATTAATTTTCTAACTTTTTCACTTAATTTCAATCTATCTTCTTTTTTCATTCCTGTAGTTTCTATAGGATCATGAATTTTTACTCTTAGTCTTCCTGGAGACCCTTTTGAGCCTCCAATTAGACCACCGACGCTCCATGGAAACCTCTTCTTGTTGTCCAAAAAAGTCATTGGCACAATAGGAATCCCATGCTCAATAGCGATGGTAAAAGCACCGTGTTTAAAAGGGGCTAATTCAATATCTATTTTAGGAACAGTACCCTCAGGAAAAATACCAATGCTGATTCCAGAATTTATTTTTTCTTTAGTAGCCTCAAAAACCTTTTTTTTACTTTCACTATTAGATCGATCGACCAAAATCATTGTTTTTTTATATACATATCCGAAGATTGGAATTTTATCTAATTCCTTTTTACCGATAAAAACAAGTGGATTACTTTTAGCAACTGAAACCAATAAAAAAACATCAATCATTGAAACATGATTAGCAACAAATATATATGGCTTGTTTTTGACCGTTCTAAGAATTTTATCTTTTACAGGGATCATTCCCATTCCAAATAATATGAGATTCGACCATAAGACACCGATTTTATAAAAATACTTATATAAATTTTTGTTAATAATTATAAAAATGAATGATGGAATAAGAAGAGTTAGTGTAAATAAAAAAACCAATATATAAAACCATATATTATAAAATGTCCAAAAAAAGTATTTTAATGCTTTCACAAGTTTCAAAACTAATTAATTTATTTTAATAAAAACTTTAACTTTGCTTTATGAGCAAAAATCTTAAAAGAATACTTACCGGAATTCAAAGTACAGGTGTTCCTCATTTAGGCAATATACTTGGCGCTATCATTCCAGCAATAAATTTTTCTAAAAGAGAAGATGTGGAATCATACTTATTTATAGCAGATCTTCATTCCTTAACCCAAATTAAAGATTCTGAGTTACTGAAAAAAAACACTCTCTACTCAGCTTCTGCGTGGTTAGCTTTTGGGCTAGATCCTAAGAAAACCACTTTCTATAGACAAAGCGATATACCTCAAGTTACAGAATTAGCATGGTATTTAAATTGTTTTTATCCATTTAACAGATTAGCTCTTGCTCATAGCTTCAAAGATAAAAAAGGAAGTCTAAATGATATTAATTCTGGACTTTTTAACTATCCTATATTAATGGCGGCTGATATTTTACTTTATGATGCTCACATTGTACCTGTTGGTAAAGATCAATTACAACATCTAGAAATCACAAGGAGTGTGGCTAATAGGTTTCATAATATTCATGGGAATACTTTTATTTTGCCTAAGGAATATTTACAACCTGAAACTAAATTAATTATCGGAACTGATGGGAAAAAAATGAGTAAGAGTAAAAATAATACTATTAATATTTTTGCAAATGAAAATGAATTAAAAAAACAAATACAATCCATAAAGACAGATTCAAAAAGTCTTGAAAGCCCAAAGGATTGGAAAAGCTGTAACCTCTTCAACATTTATAAACTATTAGCGAATAAAGAGGAAGCTGTAAAAATGAAAAAAAATTATCATAATGGGGGTTATGGTTATGGCCATGGTAAACAGGAATTATTAGATTTAATTTTAAGCAAATACAAAAACGAAAGAGAAAAATTTAATTACTATTTATCTAATTCCTCAGAAGTTGAAGATATTTTACATAAAGGTGCACAAAAAGCTAAAAAGACAGCAGATGATGTCTTAAAAAGAGTTCGTAAAAAATTAGGTTATTAAAATAAATATTTAGTATAATTTTATATCTTAGTTTTTAATAGCTATGAAAATGAAAATTAGGCAATATATTTTTAATTTAATTCAAGATAACGACTGTGTTATAGTGCCAAATTTTGGGGCATTTGTTTCTAGGAAAAACTCGGCTAAAATTAGTATTGATAGTACAAAAATATTCCCTCCAAATAAAGAGCTTTCTTTTAATAGAAGTCTTGTTAAAAATGATGGTCTTTTAATTAATAATATTTCACTTAATGAAAATATAAATTATGAATTAGCAGAAAAAAAATTAGGTAAATGGGTTTCGAAAATTGAAAAAGCCCTGAAAAAAAATAGTTTTGTTGAGATAAAGAGTATAGGGTCTATAAACGTAAATAATTCAAAATATATTTTTACTCCTTGCGAAAATTCCATTTTTTTAAAAGAATCATTTGGTCTTAATGCAATAACTTCTCACAAAAATGAAAATACCAGAATATTAAATAATAATTCTAATCTAAAGTATGCAGCTATATTGGTTATTATGCTTTCGTTAGTTGGAATCTTTTCAAAAACTTACATTGATAGAATTAACAAATATAATGAAGAATCATATGCACAAGCAAATTTAGAAATTGAAAGAAAAATACAAAATGCAACATTTAATTTAAACAGCTCGCTTCCTGTTGTTAAACTTCCGATTAAAAAAAAGTATGGAAATTTTCATATAATAGCTGGTTCTTTTAGACTAGAAAAAAATTCTAGAAAAATGATTTCTAATTTAAAAAAGAAAGGTTTTATTGAAGCAAGAAAAGTTGGTATAAATAAATTTGGATTATTTCAAATTGCTTATGATAGTTTTGATAATATGAAAGATGCTAGATCAGCGCTTGAAAATATCAGGACTAATGAAGATAAAAATGCTTGGCTTCTTGTGAAAAACTAAAATTTAAAATATCAAAACTTCCAAAGACTCATTAACAATTCTTACTGACTCAGTATTGCCAGGTGAAACTAATGCAATAAATAATTTGTTCGGTGGAGAGTTATTAGCAAGGATGGATAGAGCTGCAAGTATTTCAGCAAAGAGGCACTCTGAAAAAATTGTAGTTACCTCATCCGTAAACCATGTTTCTTTTGGGAAACCCATTCCAATCGGTACAACTGTAACAATTGAAGCAAAAGTTTCAAGAGCATTTACTACATCTATGGAGGTTTATATTGATGTTTGGATTGATGATGAGAAAGGTAAAAAAATTAAAGCTAATGAGGCTATTTATACATTTGTTGCTGTTGACAGTAACGGTAAACCAACAAAAATAAATAAAGTTCACCCCGAAACAGAGGAAGAAAAAAAAAGATATGATGCCGCCCTTAGAAGAAAGCAGCTTAGTCTTGTTTTAGCTGGAAAAATGAAAGCTGATGACGCTACTGAGTTAAAAGCATTATTTTTCTAAATTACAATTTATAAATCCAAAGTCTTGGATTTTGTGCCACCCCATTATTAAAAATACTAAAACTTAGAATTGTCTGACCGCTTAAAGGATCAGTAGCGATTTTCCCAATCGGATCTTTGGTTAGTAGTTTATCTCCCTTTGCAACGTATATTTCTGACAAATTTTTATAAACAGTAAAAAAAGTTCCATGTTGAACTAAAATAGTATGTGTGCTGTTTTTAGAAACTATTATTGAATAAACCGTACCATTGAAAATTGTTCTTGCATCAATTTCACTAGATGTTCTTATTCTAACTCCATTACTTTGAATTGTAGCTGTTTTAACTATTGGGTGCCTTTGCTTTCCAAAACCCATTACAAGATTTCCTTTAGAAACTGGAGATGGTAGTTTTCCTTTATTGGCATTGAAATCTTTCGAAGTAAGTATTGCTTCTTCAGTTAATTTAAAGCCAGGTTTTTTCTCTTTAGATAAAGCTTCAGCTATTAATTTTTCAATTTTCTTATCAATTTCTTTTGAAAGCTTTTGTTTTTTCTTGATTTCGGCTACATACTTCTTTTTGTTATTATCAACTTGCGAAATTAAAGCATTTAGGGCTTCATATTCATCTTTTAAAGCCTTTTGAATAATTAAATTTTCTTTTATTAGTGTCTCTTTGGTAAACTTTTGTGAATCAAGAAATATAATTGTATTTTTTATTTTAGATGCGTTATCATTGATTTTGATAATTATCTTTTTCTGATGATTTACATACTGTTTAAAATATTGAATTCTTTTATAAGCTTGAAAAAAAGAGGATGACGAAAAAATATACATAATCTTATTAAGATTAGACCTCTTTTTATAAGCCTTGAGCATCATTATTGAAAGTTCTTCTTTCAAATTGGATTCTTTGATTTTAAGTTCTGAAAGCTTGATTTCATTATTTTCAATGTCGGTTAAAATTAAATTTAACTGATCATTAATGTTATTTATTAGGCTTTGCTGAAGAATAATTTTATAAGATACGTCTTCAGCATTTAAAAGAATTAAGTCTTTTTGTTTTAAAGAAGATGAAAGTTTAAATTCTATTTTTTTAATTTGATTTTGAAGTTCTTTTTTTTGAATTTCTAAAGCTTCCTTATTTTGAGATTGTGTTTGTGTATAAATTAGGAAAATTATAAAAAAATAAAATTTAGATAAGTTCATCATAAATCAATTTGCTTGAAATTATTTGGTATTCTGAAGGGTAAGTGAATCTTTTCCAATGGTGTAAAGGATTTAATTTCGATGAGTAGAACTTCTATACCATCATTGATAAATTTGATTTTTGTTGGGACAAATTGATTTTGAATAAAAATATAGTCGTCATAAAACACCTCAAAAATATTATTATCTGAATAAAAAGATTGATAAATTATTGTTGCATTGTATGGATTAAGATGCAGTGTAGATTGAAAAGACTGAGGCCCTAAGGAATAATTATCTTCTTTAAAGACATAACTGGATTCGGTTTTTTTAAATAAAGACGATGAATTAAATTTCTGACTCAATATCCCTAAAAGTAAATTCTGTAAATTCTTAAAGGTAAATTCAACACCTATTTTTTTATTTAAATAGTGAAAATCAGTTTCAAAAAAATTCTTTTCTAGTTTGTTATAATATTTAATGGAATCTTTTTGAATTAAAACTCTAGCTGCACCTAACGAAGCGTTAAGCCATAGCTTATCATAAGATGATCCTCTTAAAGTAATAGTGTTGGATTTTTTTTTCTGATTATCCGTATAAGTAACTTTAGCTTTCAATTGAAAATAATCTATACTATTTAATTTTTTGTTAATATAATATATAGACTTTTTTGGGGAAAGTTTACTTTTTGAATTATCTTGATATTTATATGTATTATAAAATAGTGAACAAGAGTTTAAAAAAATAAAGGTTAATAAAATAGTAATTTTTTTCATAATCAAATTCTAAATTCCAGTGCTTCCAAAACCACTTTCACCTCTGCCGCTATCATCTAATTTATCCACGACTTCCCAACAAATTGTTTCATGTTTTGCTATAACCATTTGTGCTATTCTGTCCCCGGAATTAATCTCAAAATCTGAGTCAGACAAATTTATAAGAATTACACATATTTCTCCACGATAATCTGCATCTATTGTCCCGGGGGAATTAAGAACAGAAATTCCTTTTTTTAAAGCAAGTCCGCTTCGTGGTCTAATTTGAGCCTCATAACCCTTTTGTAAAGAAATATATAATCCTGTTTTTACTACTAACCTTTGAAAGGGTCTAATTATCAAAGTTTCCTCTAAATTAGCCCTCAAGTCCATTCCTGCAGAAAAAAGGGTTTCATATTTAGGGAGCTCATTTTTAGACTTATTAATTATGCTAACTACCATCTTAATAATTTAAATAACTTGTTTATTCTTCTTTTTTCTTTTAGTAAAATTACTAGATTCATAATCAATATACATGAAATTCCTACTAATAGATTATCTCTAAAACAATAAAAAGATATTGAGGAAAGAGATACTGATAATGCAAAATAAAATAATATTTTTCCGGAATTGTAAGGAATTGGGTAGTGCTTTTTCCCAAAATAATATGAAAATAAGGCCATTGAAAAATAAGCTAATAACGTCGCTACTGCTGATCCTAAATAGCTAAATTTTGGAATTAGAATTATATTCAATATTATAGTAATGACACCCCCTACTGATGAAATATAAGCAGCAAACTTAGTCTTATCCGTAACCTTATACCAAACTGATAAATTTTGATAAATTCCGAGACAAAAATTAGCAATTAAAATTATTGGAACAATATACAGTGCCTGCCAATATTCAGGATCACCAATAAAAATAACTTTTAAAACATCTAATGATGCTACAACTAAAACTAATATTGATGATCCTATTATTACAAATATTTCAAGCACTAATGCATAACTCTTAGTTGAATTTTTCTTATCAGCTTCACTAAAGAAAAACGGTTCAATTGCTAATTTATATGCAGTTGAGAATAGTGTCATAAAAATTCCTAATTTATAACAGGCGGCATAAATTCCAATTTCAGTTTTAGCAATGGAGGCAGGAAGCAGGAAATCTAATAAAATTTTATCAAATGTTTCATTAACGAAAAAAGCAAGGCCTGAAATTAAAATTGGGAAACCATAAGCTAACATTCTTTTAAGTAATTGAATGTTGGCCTTATAATTAATTTCAAAATAAAAAGGAGCCAACAAAAATAATGAAACAATACTAGCAATTAGATTTGCAATTAAAATATATGCAACTTCAAAATTTTCAATGTATATATATTGTAATATTTTATAATCACTTGCAATCTGTTTTAAATAAATTAAGAGAAAAATATTTAATGAAAAGTATACAAGAATATTAATGATTTTTATTGTTGAATATTTAAGGGCTGATCCTTTTAATCTCAAATAAGCAAAAGGAATAACAGTAAGAACATCTACAACTAATATCCATACAACTATACTCAAATAAATTGAACTTATTCCTGTAGCTTCTGAAATATTAAATTTGAAAATACTAAATAAAGATGCAAATAAAATAGAAGAAATAATTGTTGAAATTACAGCATTATTTAATACGTCTTTTTTATTTTTTTCTTTATTATAAAATCTAAAAAATGAGGTTTCCATTCCAAGAGAAAGAATAACATTAAAAAGAACGATATATGTAAAAATAATTGAAAGTGTGCCATACTCAGAGGACTCACTTATCACACTTTTATCAGTATGAAGTCTAAGAAGTATAACACTAATTATTCTAGGGAAAACAGCCGCAATCCCGTAAATAATTGTTTGTTTGAATAACTGCAAAAATTTTCCCAATCTTAATAAGTTTATATACTAAAATTAAACGAATAATATTTGGAAAGCAAAAAGAGAGTAATTAACTATCCATTTAATGCCTCAGCACCACCAACAATTTCAAGAATTTCATTGGTAATAGCAGCTTGTCTAGCTTTATTATAAGTAAGTTTAAGCTGGTCCCTTAGCTCAGTTGCATTATCAGTTGCCTTATGCATTGCAGTCATTCGAGAGCCATGTTCAGAAGCATACGAATCTCTAATAGATTTATATAGCTGGGTTTTCAAAGATTTTGGAATTAATTCTGAGATAATTTCGACCTGAGAAGGTTCAAAAATATAATTAGAAGATTCTTTATGATCACCTACAGAATGTTTGCTTTCAATTGGTAGATATTGCTCATGATTTAGGATTTGAGTTGCAGCATTTTTAAACTTATTGTAAACAATTTGTATACTATCAAATTCTTTTTTAAGAAACTTACTCATAAGTAAATCAGCAATTGCGGAAACATTCTCAAATGTTAATTTGTCAAATATCACATTATTAGAATGTATGACATTATAATTTTTTGAAAGTATATCGCCTCCCTTTTTACCAATACAAAAAAAAGATATATTCTCATTAGATGAACCGACAATCTCTGTACATTTCTTGATTACATTAGAATTAAAGGCACCACACAACCCTCTATTTGAAGTAATACAAACAATTAATTTATTTTCTACCTTGCGAGGGGTTAAATAAACGTTTTCAAAATCAACAGATGATGATAAATTAACTAACATTTGGGTAAGTTTATCAGAATAAGGTCGCATAGCAGTAATAGCGTCCTGAGCTTTTTTCAGTTTTGCAGCAGAAACCATTTTCATAGCACTTGTAATCTGCATCGTTGATGATACAGAAGATATCCGGTTTCTGATTTCTTTTAAATTAGCCATAGCTTAAAACCTTGAGACCAACTCAGCACACACTTTTTCTAATGTACTTGTAACCTCATTTGTTAATTTTCCTTGCTTAATTGTTGATAAAACCTTTGAATATTTGTCGTTTAAAACTCTAATATATTCTGATTCAAATTCTTTAACCCTATCAACAGGAACATCTTTTAATAAATTCTTTGAGCCTGCAAAAATTATGGCAACTTGATCTTCTACCTTAAAAGGATCATTTTGAGCTTGCTTTAATATTTCAACATTTCTTTTGCCTTTTTCTATTACGTTTAACGTAGCAGCATCTAAATCTGATCCAAATTTAGCAAACGCTTCAAGCTCTCTAAACTGAGCCTGATCTAATTTAAGAGTCCCTGAAACTTTTTTCATGGATTTTATTTGTGCTGATCCTCCAACTCTTGAAACAGAAATTCCAACGTTAATAGCTGGCCTAACTCCTGAGTTAAATAAATCTGATTCTAAAAATATCTGGCCATCAGTAATAGAAATTACATTTGTAGGAATATAAGCTGATACGTCACCCGCTTGCGTTTCAATTATGGGGAGAGCAGTTAAAGACCCACCACCTTTTACAATTTTATTTAAGGATTCTGGAAGATCGTTCATTTCTTTTGCAATAGCATCATCACTGATTACTTTTGCTGATCTTTCTAATAACCTCGAGTGCAAATAAAATACATCTCCAGGGTAAGCTTCTCTTCCCGGCGGTCTTCTTAATAATAATGATATTTCTCTATATGCAACCGCTTGTTTTGAAAGATCATCATAAATAATTAATGCAGGCCTTCCAGTATCTCTAAAATACTCTCCAATTGATGCGCCTGTAAATGGGGCATATACCTGCATTGCAGCAGGGTCAGATGCATTTGCTGCAACAATAGTTGTGTATGCTAATGCTCCTTTTTGTTCTAATATTTTTGCAATACCTGCAACCGTTGAAGCTTTCTGTCCTACTGCAACATAAATACAATATACAGGTTCACCTGCATCATAAAATTCTTTTTGATTTAGAATTGTATCAATACAGACAGTTGTTTTACCGGTTTGTCTATCACCAATAACTAATTCTCTTTGACCTCTACCGATAGGAATCATTGCATCTACTGATTTAATTCCAGTTTGTAAAGGTTCATTTACCGGTTGTCTAAAAATTACACCTGGGGCTTTTCTTTCTAACGGCATCTCGTAGAGGTCACCTTTTAATTCACCCTTTCCGTCAATTGGAATTCCTAATGTGTCAACAACTCTACCAACAATTCCTTCGCCAACATTAACTGATGCAATCCTGGATGTTCTTTTTACGGTATCACCCTCTTTAATATCTGTTGAAGATCCAAGTAAAACAATCCCAACATTATCCTCCTCTAAGTTCAGAACAATTCCTTGTGTCCCATTTGAAAATTCTACTAATTCACCATACTGGGCATTTGACAAGCCGTATGCTCTTGCGATTCCATCTCCGACTGTAAGAACAGTACCAATCTCATTTAGAGATGTTGTTGTATCAAAATCTTTAAGTTGTTTTTTTAAAATAGCTGAAATTTCAGCTGGATTTACTTGGGCCATAGTCTTTAATTTGTAAGTTCTTTTTTTAAGTTATTTAAGTTTTGTTTCACACTAGCATTGTACTCTTTACCATCAAACCTGATTATAAATCCACCTATAATACTTGAGTCTATGATATTTGTTAAACTAATAGACTTAGAATCTGAAATATTAATCTTAGAAAATACCATTGACTTTAAATCATCATTAATAGGCGAAGCGGTTATAACGGTTGCTTCTTTGATTTCATTATGTTTGTTATAGAGCTGTATGAAACTAATTGCAACGTCACCAATAATTGAAACTTTTTTATTATGAATTAATAAATCTATAAGCTTTTCAGTTATAGAATTACTTTTTTCAATTAAGGACAAAATTGCTTTTTTCTTATCCTGATAATTAATTTGAGAATTCGACAATAGATTTTTAAAATCTAATGAATCGCCATATAGCTGTTTAATAAAGTTCATATCTTTATAAACTTCGTTAATAAAATTTTCTTCACAAGCAATGTCATATATTGCTTTTGCATATCTTATGGCGGCTCTAGATTGCATTAATTAAGCTTTGTTTTGTCTAGAATATCCTGAATATTCTCAAGTTGTTTTTCTTTGTTGTTAAGTTCTTTTGAAAGAAGTTTTTCTGCAATATTCAGAGATAAATCAACCACTGTATTTTGCAATTCCTTCATAGCGGCTGATTTTTCATTTTCAATAGCTCTCTTTGCAGCTTCAACAAGCTTATTGGCTTTTTCTGTTGCCTCACTTTCAGCATCTGCAATAATTTTTGATCTTATCTCTCTGGCTTCCTTAAGTAAAGACTCTCGTTCAAGCTTTGCTTTATTCAAAACCTTTTCATTATCAGATTTTAAATTTACCATTTCTTCTTTGGCCTTTTCGGCAGCTGAAAGAGCGTCTTTAATAGATTTCTCTCTTTCATTAACAGCCCCTAAAATTGGCTTCCATGCAAACTTTGCAAGAATAAAATATAAAATAGCAAACGAAACAGTTGTCCAAAAAATAAGACCAATATCTGGTGTAACTAAATCCATAATAATTTTCTTTCTAGCTAATTAGAGAAACAACAACAGCAAATAATGCCACTGCCTCAACAAAGGCAATTAACACAATAGCTGAACCCTGTAATTTTCCTTGCATTTCGGGCTGTCTTGCCATTGCTTCCATTGCAGCGCCTCCAATTTTTCCAATGCCAATTCCTGCGCCGATGGCAGCTAGTCCTGCTCCGATGGCAGCGAATGCTTTAAAATTCATTGCTTGTAAAAAAATAAGTAATTCCATGTTTGTTTAAGTTTAAATAAATTAATGTTCGTGTTCTTCAATTGCACTACCTATATACAAGGCAGACAACATTGTAAATATGTATGCCTGAATGGCAACAACTAAAACTTCAATAAGACTAATAAATACCGAAAAGAATAAGGAGGCTGGTGCCAGCCATAAACTTTTAAAAATAAATATAAGTGATATTAAGCTTAATACTATTATATGTCCCGCAGAAATGTTTGCAAATAGTCTTATCATTAAAGAAATAGGTTTTATAAATATTCCTAAAAATTCAATGGGAGCTAAAAATAATTTCATTGGAACCGGAATGCCAGGCATCCAAAAAATATGTTTCCAGTAGCCTTTATTAGCTACTAATGTAGTGATAATGAATGTGATAGCTGCTAAAACAAATGTAAAAGCAATATTACCGCTTAAGTTAGCACTAAATGGGAAAAAAGGAATTAGGCCCATTACATTGTTAATCCAAATAAAGAAAAATAATGTCAATAAAAATGGCATATACCTTGCATAGTGCTTGCTTCCAATCATTGGTTCAGCGACCTCTTCCTTAATAAAAATAATTAATGGCTCGGTAAATTTTGCAAGACCTGTAGGCTCTCCTTTACTAGATTTTGAATATTCTTTTGCAGTAGTAATAAAAATTAGAACCAATAAAACCATAGAAATAAACATTGAAAAAACCATTTTAGTTATAGACAGGTCTAATGGTTTTTTATTTACTATATTCCCCGCAGTGTCATAGGAAATATAACTTCCATTTTTAAACTCCTGGGCATAAAAGATTTTTTCGTGATACTTTACAAATTCTTGTCCCTTTTTCTTGACAACAACTTTTCCAGAGTCATCATGATTAAATTCGGACGAAAGAAAAGTAACCAGCCCATTTTCTGTCCAAAGTATAATTGGTAAGGGAAAAGAAATAGAATGTAATGTCCCATCTGCATCAGTTATATCCATAATATGAAACTCGTGGGAATCTTTGATATGATGCATAATCATTTCATTAACGTCAAATTCTTTAGAATCGCTTGATTTTTCAGGCAAAATAGCAAAAATGTTTGCTGAGAATAAAAGGAAAAAAATAAAGGAAAAATTTCCTGAAAATTTTAAAAGCATTTTTATAATAATTTATGCTAATTAATATGGTTGCAAATGTACATACATAAAAGGAAATTTCAAACAAAAAAAAAGAAGAAGTTTTAAATCTTATTTAATGTTTTTTTGAGACTAATTATTTCAAAAGAAAGCAAAATAAAATACAATGGAAAAAAGTGATATACAACTATCGTAATACTATAATCAGAGTTTTGAGCCAAGTAAAGGAAAAAAATTACAGTTAAAACCATTTTTATGAAGGTCAAAAAAATAAAAAAAGTTAAAGGTGTTAGCAAATGAAAATATATGTTTAACCTAGAGCCAATTAGAAAGAATAAAACCACAAAATAATTAAATAAATATATTGAGATAAGCGGTATATCAAAAAGGGGAGTAAAATGATTATTTATAATGCAATGAAAGACAAAAAGAATAGGAGTAAAAAAAGTTATAAAAAAAAGATCTTTATTTTTTTTTAGAAAACTACTCATTTTTTTTTACTTGATTAATTACATGATAAATTGAAATAATGATGAATATTAAAGAAAAAACAGCAGTAAATATTTTTATTGAAAATGAAAAATATTTATCTAAACTTAAGCCCAAGAAAACACCAGCAGCAATCACTACCAGCATCTGAAATGCAAGTTGAGAAAATATTATAAGACTATGCAGACTTTTCTTTCTTTTCTTGAATCGATTTTTCTTCACTATTTTTAAGCTCTTTAACACTTCCTTTCATTGAACATGTTGCGTTAAAGGTTGCGCCTGGCTCAACAGAAAGCTTTGCAATTTCAACTTCGCCTTCAATATATGCAGATGATCTCAGCGTCAGCATTCCAGAAAGTTTAAGTTTCCCCGAAAACCCTCCTTCAAAATCAGCATTTTCTCCTTCTAAACTCCCATTAATAACCCCTGTTTTTCCCACTACAATTTTTCCAGAAGTTTTAATATTTCCTTTAATATTTCCTTCAATTCTAAAATCGCCTTTACTAATAATATCTCCCACCAAAGTAGTGCCTTGTGTAATCATATTTTGTTGATTTGTACTACTCATAAATTAATTAATTTTCAAACTTTTCTAAATTTTTATGAATTTGAATCGTTTTATAATTATCAGATGATATAACAAAAAACGACTCTGCCTTATTGTCAATGAATCTTTCAAGCCTTTCAGTTAGCCCAAGGCTTCCATCATAACTCTTTAATCCATGAACTACAACAAATGTAGTGATATTATTATAAAAATCTTCTGAAACTCTTAAATCTAAATAATCAATACTTTCAATATACTTGTTGAGCTCTGTGATTTGGTCATTGATTTTATCTCTAAATTTTGAATCGAATGTGTATACAATTTTATAATTGTCAGAAACTTTATTTTTATAAAATTTATCATTCGTCAATGAAGGTAAAACTTCTGATAAAATATACTCAGCTTCTTTACCTTCAATGGTACTAGAATAGTTCATTTTTATAAAATTCAAATATTTTTCAAATTCCTTTAAGCCATACACCCTTGCAATTGCCATGGCTTTTAATAACTCAAACTTTGTTACTATGGGCTCATTGTTAAAATTTAAAATGTTTTTATCACATTCTTGTATTACATTGTAATAATTTTGCGCATCATACTCCTTGTATAATTCCTCATATATTAAAGTCGCGTTTTCAATTGATTTTACAGATTTTTGTGGGTCTAGTAAAATTGAAGCATATTTCGAGTCTTTGTGGTTTGTTATAATATCATTTTTAAAATATTCAGCTTTTTTTAAAGAATCTAACTGCAAGAAGTTTTTGTAAATAAAATATTTAGAAGGAGGGATTAAATTATCGAGGGGGTTACTTTCAAGTAATGAAAACAGCTTTTTGTTAGAAATCGAGTATTCATCAAATTGATCTTTATAAATAGCCCCTAGCCTAAAATATGCATCATTTCTTCTTTGTCGAATACTGTCAATTACAATTGAATCTTTTGGAATTAGGCTCATGTAATACTTGGGAGACAATATACTGTCTTGATTTAAAGAAATCTCCATTGTTTTTGGCTGCCTTCTTTCTATGTTTTCATTTGATTTAGACCATCTCCAATTATCTTGAAGTCGTCTGTTTCCCCATCTGTTTTTAAAGTCATTTTTGCCAAATGCAACAGCCTTTGGATTATAAAAATAGAATAAAGCCAAATTTGCATCTATGCCTGAATTTAAAGAATTCAAGGAGCCAAAATTTTTATTTTTTCTTTTCAACTTTTCTTGTTTGTTTTTTAAATTCAAAACGTATTTGCTAAAATATTTTAGTCTTTGGTCTTTAGACATATTTATCAAATTAATTACGCTGTCAAGTTCTATTGATAAGGTTTCATAAAAAATTAAATCATTTAAGTTTTCTCTTTTCTTTTTTATTTTTCTGAATTCCCTTGATCTTTTATTTATCTCGCTTAGAGTGCTATCATAATAAAGACCTGCCTGTAAATAATCCTTATTCCTAAAATTTAATTCTGCTAATTCATTGTAATTTTTTGCAACAAGTATTTCATCATCTGATTCTGTCCTCAATGATTTATTAAAGTATGTAACAGCTGCTGAGTCTGATTTTTTAAAAATGCCTTCTTGTATACCCGATTGCTCACTTCTTCTTAAGTTTAACATTGCAATTTGATGAAAAATTATATCAGAAAAATTATTATTTTCAAAGTTTTCAGCAAGTAATTTTAATTCAACTATTGAGCTATCAATTGATGTTGAAACCATCGATCTTTTCACAAAAGAATTGACGAAAAATTCCCTTGGTACTTTCCTGTTCAAATCGATTATATCCGTGTATAAACTGTAAGCGGTATCAGCTATTGAAAGATCTTGATAAATTTGTGCAAGTAAAAATGTTTTTCTTGGTTGTTTTTTAATGCTATTTGATTGCTGGTTGGATTTTTTTAGAAAAAATGCCGCACTATCCAACTGTTTGATATTAATAAAAGCTTGTGCTAAATAGGAATTGGCAATTGATCTTTCATTAATTAAAAGATTATCCTCTTCTAATAATTCTTTTAAATTATCTATTGCATACTCGTTTTGACCCAGTCTAATATTTATTTTTTCTTTCCAAATCTTTACCTCATTGACATATTTACTTGCTGGATATTTAAATAAAATATAATTAAACGCCTCAAGTGCTGGAATAAACCTATTATCAAAGTATCTAGATTTGCCAAGCAACATATATGCCTCATCCATTATTGGATTTCGTTCTTTTCCGTTCACATTCATGGAATGCTTTTGAATCGCTAAAGTTGCTTTTTCTTCAGCTTTGGTGAAATTGTTTTCCCTAGCCTCTTCATTTTCATAATAATTAAATTTTTCTATTGGGATTAGGGTCCAAAAATCTTCTTTAACCTCATTATCTAAATCTAAAATGCCCAGGTTATATAGATTATTTCCGTTAAAGAGAAAATTATATTTTGTTGTTAAAGAGTGAAAATTTTTATTTAAAAATTTGTCTTTTTTTCTTGAGCAACCAAGAAGGACAATAGCCATTAAAAATAGTACACAAAAATGATGATATGTTTTTTTAATTATCACGATTAAATATTAACATAAATTAGCTTAATATATTGTCTGCAGAAGTCAAAAATAGTTAAGTTTTTATACATTTGTCACATGTTAAAGGCTTTCTTTTTGGGTTACTTAACTATTAAACGGAAGCGGCTTGCAAGAGTTATGTTGCTAATATGTGTTGGCGTTTGTTTTACTATTCCAGATTTTTTACAATTTGGAGTTGATGAAAAGTTTTATTTTATTTAAATCTCTGTTCCTACAGTTATTGTTTGGAGCCTTTTATTAGAAAATATTGAATATGGGTGATAATATTAAAATTACATATAAAATAGATGGTATTGAAACTACTGTTAACGGAAATAAAAACAAGACAATATTAGACACAGCAATTGAATATAATATTGATGCGCCTTACTCCTGTAAAGGAGGTGCTTGCGCCACATGCATAGCAAAAATAAAATCTGGAAGTGTAGAATTAGAGCAGAACTACATTCTAACAGATGGTGAAATAAAAGAGGGTTTAATAATAACCTGTCAAGCATTTCCAACCTCAAACGAGCTATATATAGATGTAGATGATATTTAAATCAGCTGCCTGACTCTTTTTAAAATTTTTTCTATTTCAATACTATTAATAACATTTAAATATTCCTGAGGACACTTAGACCCGTATATGCTCACCGGTATTTTTGGATAAATCTTTCTTTCGGGCGTTATTGAATTATTATCTGGCTGCATAAATGGCCCATAGCCTGTGTATGGGTGAGTGGGGCCCCAAATTGTAACCACATTAATTCCAAACAATGAGGCTATATGACCATTAGCAGAATCCATTGAAATCATCAATTGAAGATTAGAGATAATGGCCATTTGTTCTTCCAAAGAATAGCTAGAAGAGATATTATATGTATTCTTTTTTAATAAACAAATATCATTGATTTTGTTTTCTTCAATTCCTGAAGCCCCAAAAATCAATATTTCATGTGAATTGTTTAGTGAGTCAATTATTTCTAAAATGTTATCAACTGAATATTCTTTACAGGTGTGACCTGCAAACGGTGCTATTCCAATAAGTTTTTTATTAGAATTAAAATCATATTTTTTTCTTGTAATATCAATCTTATTATAAAACTTAAATCTTTTCAAATCCAGCGTAATATCCAAGGCAGAAAACACATCCGCATATCTTTGATGCATTGATTTTAGTTTTTTAAAAATTCGTCCATCAAGAAGTTGCTGTTTTTGTTTTCTACCTTTATCAACTTTAAAGCTTAAAGGACTCCTTTTGGGTGAAATTCGTGAGAAGAATCTCAAAAATTTAGTTCTAATAATGTTATGTAAATCAATTATATAGTCTGGGTTTAGACTGTATATCTCATTGGAAAGAGATAAAAGGCCAGTTAAAGATTTGTGCTTTTGTTTAAAAAAAATGAAATTAATTTCTGGCACTTGATTATAAAGAGAAGAAAAAAATTCAGAGGTAAGTATCGTAATCTTAGCCTTTGGGTATGTTTTTCTTAAAACTGCAATAACGGGAACCGTCATAGCAACATCACCGAAAGAAGATAGCCTAATGATTAGTATATGCTTATTCACGAATTCAACAATGCATTTATTTTACTACTGGTAATTTTCATATGATTTTTCCTCCACAAGACCAGAGCCTGTCAATAAATTAATTGATTTTTTTACATCACTTCTTTTATCATTTGTAAAGTATACTGCTCTAGCCAAACTAACAAACTCTTCTCCAAAATTTTTATTTTTTTCACATTCTCTTATATCATCTTCAATTTTCCACAAATCTTCATTGATAACAGACAATTCTTTATAAAGTGTGGTTAAGCCTGATCCATATTTATTAAATAATTCATCTGCCATAGGGCTCAGCTCATTATGTTCTTTTTTAATATTTATTAGTTTTTGTTGATCCTTAATATTTAATATTTTAAGGTCTAATATAGATAGCTTGTCTAATAGTTCACCATTTGATATTTCTACTTTCATTTTATGATTTTTTTTCTAAAAAGGATATGAATTGATTAAAATAAGTATTATAATCATAATTTCAACCAATAGATTAATCCTTAACTCAGAAATAATTTTTGTCAAAGTTATTAGAAATGGGAAGAATAAGAAAATCGAATACTCATTAATTAAAAAAATTAAAAAAAAAGAGTTTAAGAAAAAAATTATCAAAAAGAAATTCTTTTTTCTCTCAATTAAGTTACTACCAAAATATTTAAATAAATAAATTATAAAAATAATAGTAAGTGCGATTACTGGAAGCAAATGTATATAATTGTTGTTGATGGTATTATTATCAACGACTAATGAACTAAGAAAATCATCTATAAAAGTGTTAAAATACTCTAAATTAAAGCTAGACTCCTTTGTTAAGCTCAAACAAAAAAATAGGATAAGAATTGTTGCTAAAAAACCTATAAAAATTTTTAGCAAGCCCAGTATGTCAAGTCTATAAAACATGTAGATGCCAAAAAAAATAGTAAATAAAAATATAATGTTAAAGGGGTTTAAAAATACTGAAACTGCTAACCAACATCCAATGTCAATAAATTTTTTACTGATTTTTTTTTCAGAAATTAAGCTGTAAACTTTTCGGATTGATAGTAATAAAAAGAGGTATGATAGCTCTACATTTAGATTAGTAGTAGTCTTAAAATAAACTCCGGAAAAAAATATTAAACCAAGAGTAGTAAACTGATTATTCTTTAATATTGAATTTTTTGAAATAATAAATAGAGATAAAAGAAATGCTATAATTAAAATGGCTATTGAGCCAAAATCATTACTTGAAATATTTTGATTTTTAAGCACAGCCATTATCAATATAGACACAAAAGCTGCTAAAATTACTTGGGTTAGTTTTGTAAATTTGAAAAACCTAACTATCATTGAAATATTCGTATCTTTACAAAGAAACTAATTATAAGCTTAATGAAAGACATATTTTTTGCTATCGAAGATCTTTTTGTTAATTTTCTTTTCATTCCTTTTGACAAATTAAGAGAAATTGGAGATTATAACTGGTGGCTTGCCAACATTATGGCGTGGATCTTTATAGCTATCGGAATTATTGCCTTTTGTTATTGGATGATACAGCTCAAAAAATTTGATGATAATAATGAGGAAGACAAAAGCATAACCGCCCATGATTTTTTATAAATCAAAACCTATATCTTTTCTAAAATTCATATTCTCAAAACTAATTTGCTCTATTGTGGTATAGCTTTTTTTTAATGCTTCTTTTACAGTCTTTGCAGTTGAAGTAACGGCAATTACCCTGCCTCCACTTGTTTTTACCTTGCCATCAATATATTTTGCTCCAGCATGAAATAAAATAGATTTTTCAATATTCTCAAGACCTAAAATCTCTTTATTTTTTTCATATTTTTCAGGATAGCCCCCCGAAACTAAAAAAACTGTAGCAGCATGATTATCGTGAATTTCTAAATCAAAATCTTTCAGCGTTTTATTATTAATACTTACAAGTAGCTCTAACAAATCCGACTTAATTCTCGGTAAAACAACCTCGGTTTCCGGATCCCCCATTCTCACATTATACTCGATTACGTATGGCTCATCATTAACCTTAATCAAACCAAAAAAGATAAAACCTTGATAGTGTATGCCATCATGTTTTAAGCCATTAATTGTAGGGATAATAATTTTATTTTCTATCTTGCTCATAAAGCTCTTACTTAAAAAGGTTGGGGGTGAAACAGCGCCCATCCCCCCGGTATTTAGGCCTGTATCTCCCTCCCCAATTCTTTTATAATCTTTGGCGCTAGGAAATAGTTTATAACTATCTCCATCAGTTAGAACAAAACAGCTTAATTCAATACCTTTTAGAAACTCTTCGATTACAACTTTACTTCCAGCATTTCCAAACTTAGAGTTAATCAGCATATCTTTTAACTCTTTTTTTGCCTCATCAGCATTTTCAATAATTAATACTCCTTTGCCAGCCGCCAATCCGTTAGCTTTAAGAACATATGGGGGTGGTATGGAATCGATATATTTAAAAGATTCTTCTAGCTGCTCATTTGTAAAAGTTCTATGAGCTGCGGTTGGAATATTGTGTCTATTTAAAAATTCTTTTGCAAAATCTTTACTTCCTTCTAGCAGGGATGCATATTTTTTAGGACCTATAATTAAGGTATCTTTGAGCTCTTTTTTAGAGATAATATAGTCATGAAAACCGTTAACTAGAGGGATCTCAGGGCCAACTATTACAACAGAAATTTTCAAACGTTTGATTGTTTGGGCAATTAATTCAAACTGATCAACTTGAATGTCTAAATTTTTAGCTATTTGCCGGGTCCCGGAATTTCCAGGCGCAACATAAAGATTGCGGCATAAAGGGCTTTGTTTTATTTTAAAGGCAAATGCGTGCTCTCTTCCACCTGACCCTAAGATTAGTACGTTCATGGTAACCAAAAATAATATAATGAAATTAAAAAGAGTACATTAATATGCTTTTTTCTCACCTCTAATTAAATTAATAATTGTCATAAATATTATCTTAAGGTCTAAGATAAATGACCAATTTTCAATATAAAATATATCATATTTTATTCTGCTCACAATATCACTTTCAGTTTCTATTTCGCCCCTAAAGCCTTTTATTTGTGCTAAGCCAGTTATCCCTGGTTTTACATAATGCCTAACCATAAATTTATCTATTGTCGACTTGTATTTTTCGTTTTCCTTAATCATATGGGGTCTTGGGCCGACAATTGACATGTTGCCAATTAAAACATTGAAAAATTGGGGTAATTCATCTACACTATACTTTCTTAAAATTTTTCCTAGCTTAGTTACTCTATAGTCGTTTTTAGTTGCTTGCATGGTGTTAGCTTCCTTATTTATTTTCATTGATCTAAACTTAAAACAATTAAATTCCTTAAAGTTAAAGCCGTTTCTTTTTTGCTTGAAAAATACCGGCCCTTTTGATGATAGCTTAATAAATATTGACACCAGGGGCATCAACCATGAAAGCAATAGCAAAATCACTGTTAAAGAAAAAACAATATCAAAAGAGCGTTTAATAAAGCTGTTTAAAGGGTCTTCCAAATGTATTGTTCTTAATGAAAGTACTGGAGTTAGACCATAATTTTGATATGAAAGTTTCTTAGAATAAATCTTACCATGTGAAGGAATATATTTTACTTCTTTTAAATTACTTTCTGAATATGTTGTAATTGCATTGAGCATTTCTGGGTTTACGGTGGATAGACAGCAATAAATTTCATCTATTGCTTGATCAAAAATATAGTCTGTTATCAATTTATAATTAATCTCTTCAGAGGTAAATATTTTTTTTAATTTAAATCCTGCATCTTTTTTATTTTCAAAGTATCTTATTAATGATTCGGTTTGCTTTCCAGAACCTACAATAATTGTTTTTCTGTAATTTCCCCCAAAAACAACTCTAAAGCGAAGTAGTAAATAGTAGACTAGAAACTTAATTACAGCAACCAGTGTAATGATTAATGTAGAGATGCGGATTATATCTAATATATTAATTAAACCTATAATTTCTACCCATAATCCAGCAGAAATAAATACCCCATACAAAGAAAAAAATATGATTGAAAAGACTATGTATTGTTTAAATATTAATGAAATAATTTTAATTTCAGGAGTAAACCGATAGACCCTATAAAAACCGGTAAATGTTGAAATAATGATCCAAAAAAATGATATTAAAATTAAAAAAATAAGTTTGTTTTTTTCATGCAAAAAATTGAATAAAAAATAGTTTAAAATTGACAAATCAACAATGAAAAGAAAGGGCTTTAAATATTTGGAAAATCTACCTTTTTTTGTTTTCATTTTTTTCTTTTCTGTTCTTAATTATTGATTGAGTAAATCTTTTAATATTTTGTGCAAAGATTTCTTCAGAAAATTGATTTGCATGTGAGCTTATAAACTTATAATCAAATTTAGTCCCCCTAAAACGTTCTAATGCCTCTAAAATTGCACCAGTTGACTGAGAATTAAATAATATACCTGTCTTTCCGTTAATTACTGTTTCACTTATACCGCCCTTATTATAAGCAATAACTGGTGTTCCACAAGACTGTGCTTCGACTGGGGCAATTCCAAAATCTTCAATGCCTACATGTAAAAAAGCCTTTGCCTTACTAACCAGTTGCATTACCTTGTTGGGTTCTAAAAATTTAAAAAATCTAATATTTTTGTTTGCAATTTTTTCCAGTCTTTTCTTCATTGAGCCATCGCCAACAATATAAAGAGTATCACTAATTTTGTTAAAAGCTTCTATTAATAAATCAACCCTTTTATACGGCTCAAGCCTCGCTGTAGTAATAAAATATTCACTTTTGTTTGTTTCTAATTTGAAAAGTTTTGTGTTAACTGGAGGGTATATAACTGTTGAGCTAATATTATATTTTTGTTTGATCCATTTTTTTACAAAATTAGAATTTGCAATAATATGATCTGGCCTTTTGGAGTGAATAACGTCTAACTTCTTCAACAAGAATAAGAGTGGGGAAAATATAATTTTTTGAAATCTAGAAAAATAAATATTTTCATTATCCCATAAATATCTTTGGTTTCTTGCCTGATAATAACAAATATGAATCTGGTTCTTATTCTTTTTAAAACCTTTTCCTACAGCAAATGAAGAAGAAATTATTAAAGCCTCTTCGTCTCCAGAATTAAATTTTGAAATAAAATAGGGGAAAAGAAAAAAGAAAAATCTAAAGTTTGATTTTAAAAATTTTAAGTTTGATTCAATTATTTTTACATTTTTATTTTGAAAAACTTTATTTAAATCCCTTTGGCTCATTATATTGATTAGAGTATAGCACTCCGAAAAGCTATATTGCTTATTAAGCTCAGTTAAAACTCGCTCTGCGCCACCATATTTGTCTAACCAATCAACTACTAAAATTTTTTTCATTATTTATATTGATTAAATGAACTGCAAAAACAATTGATAAGGCAAAAATAAATGAGCCAAGTTGTCTATGAAAAATATTTTCTACAAATAAAAAAACTATTATAGCTAAAATTAGATTCAAAGAGTGAATATTTTTATAAACTTTTGAAATTATTTGTTTTAAAAATATTATAAAAACAAGAAAACCAAGAAAACCATACGATAAAATAAGATCTATATATTGGTTGTGCGTATTAAAGTTACTCTCTATAAACCATTGCCTTCTTTTATCTTTTTCACGTGACATACCTTCATATTTTTTATTTAGTAGCCTTTGAGTTTGATAAGTGCCAATCCCAAATAAGTATGGCCTTTTTTCGTCAAAAATTTGGACTGAAAATTTCCAAATATCATATCTTGGCTCATGAGTTTGAATATTTTCAATAATTGAGGTTGTGACAGAATCTTTAGAGTGAAAAAATCTTTTGGAGAGAGAATCGCTGTTTAAGATAATTGTGATAAAAATCGCTGGAATTGAAATTAGAAAAAGAACTCTGTAAGCCCCTTTTGTGTTGTAAATGATAGAAGTAACCAAAATCAAAAATGCAATTATAATAGCACTTCTTGAGGCAATTAAAAATAGAGCCAAAATATAGTAGAGAATCAAAAGCATATACTTGTTTTTACTTCTTTTAAACAATACATTAAAATATCTATACAAAGAAAGAATTAATGCGAGTACTACAAAAAATCCAAGATAAAGCCTCTGCGTAATATAAGAGTCATTAATTGATTCGCCCCATAAAAAAATTTCAAAATAATTAAAACAAATGATGTTTATGACAGTAGGTAGACTGGCTATTAATATTCCCAAAATAAATGCTGTAATTAGCAAGCTTTTCCGCTTAACCAAAAAAAACAAAAAAATTAAAAGAATTGTCTGGGCAATTTTTCTTGTTTCTGAAAAGTCATCAAACAAAGAATTATTTAAGGTTGAGAAAAATAGCACAAAAAGTAAAAACAAACAAAAGGTCTTTATGTATGCTTCCTTAAAAATTTTGATAATATTATTTTTTTTTGGAATAAAAATTAGTAAAAATAGAAGTGCAATCATTAATATATTTACCGAGGCCTTTGCATAAGTCATAAAGGGAATAAGCAAGCAAATTAAAGCTGCAAAATAATTATATATTTTTTCTGCTATAAGTCCCATATTACATTATTTTTCTCTTTAAGTAGGTGATTAAGCTTCTTGAGAAGAAATATAAAAAAGCACTTCTAATAAGGCCATAAATTGGAATTACTCCTGGTTTAAAATTTTCTAGTATAATTTTAATTCTATTTTTTACCTGAAGCTTTCTTTTGCTACTAGAAATTGAATTTTCATCTATTACGTAGTCTAGCATAATTTCAGGAAGGTTAGCAGATTTAAAGATCTTTATTACCTTAAAAAAAAAAGCATAATCGTGCGCCGCTAAATTATATTTTTCTGGGTATTTTGAAACTACTTTTAATATTGATGAGTCAAATACTACGGTTGGATTTACAAACATACTGTTTAAGAACATATTTCGTTTAATTATATTATGATTCAAGGGGTGTTTTATATCATACAGAAACTTGCCTTTGCTGTCAACAGCTCTAGCCCAGGTTCCAACTAATTTAATTTCTTTATTTTTCTTTAAAAATTTAATTTGCTTTTTAAATTTACCTGGGTAACAAATATCTCCGGCATCAAGTCTAGCAACATATTCATATTTATTTTTTTTTACAAAATCTAAGCATCTGTTTGCTGCTGTTCCAACCCCTTGGTTTTTTTCAAAATATTCAAAAAATATTTTACCTTTATTTTTATACGCATCAATTATTGGCTTTTCCTCTGGTTTATTAAAACTACCATCATCAACTATTATTATATCAATTTCAAAAGTCTCGCTTATAGATTTTATAGTCTTAAGTAGGCCAATTGGGTTGCTGTAATGGGGCAATGTAATAATTAACTTTTTATACATTTCTAAATTTTTTATTCTTCTCAATTATCCAAATAAGGGACAAACTTATCCAAAAAAAATAAATTCTAAATGAATCCATTTTAAGCCAATTTAAGCAAAACCCAATCATAGAAATTAGTATTATAAATGTTATAATTCTATTTTCAGATTTAAAATTATTAAAGCACCAGATAAAAATCTGAGCTAAAATTAAAGCAAATAATAAAAGGCCAATAATACCTGTTTCACTTAGAATTCGGAGGTACATGTTATAGCCTGGGGGAAATCTCTTGTCATTTTGATTTAAGTATTTTACTCTAAACTCCCAATTACCTTTTTTTGCCCAGTTTGGATATTTTTTTCTTGATTCAAATGCTTGTAAACCATATCCTGTCCCACTAATTGGGTTATCAATAAAAACGCCAAACATTGCTTGTTGAATTCCAAACCTAGATTTATTTGATAGGGCATGAGCTGAGTCATCTAGCTTAAAAGAATTGATTTCTTTGTTTAAATATTCATAAATCTCTTTATTATAAACGGCTAATGAAATAAAAGCCAAAATTAAACCACCAGAAAGAGCACGGTATATACTTTTTCTGGATTTTACATCCTTAATAAGGAGCAATATTGCTATAAAAAATTGAATTATTATGATAAAAAAGGCTGCTCTTGAGCCAGACATAAAGCCTAAAAATATAACCATTAGCGTGGGCAGATATTTCCACTTTTTATTTTCAGTTAAAATATAGCTAAACATCCAGCCGGCAATTGAAAGTAAATAGGTTCCTAATGCAGGCGGCTCAAATGTAACTGATGATATTCTCTGTAGTCTCATGTCAACCTTAGCGTCTACAAAGGGGATATAGTCAAAAATATTTAATAAGGATTGTTTTAAGTATGTCATGTTAAGCTTGACTATTAAGATTTCGATAATTGAATAGATGAAAACAAAAATAAGTGACAATAAAATTACGCTCCTTACTAATATTAGTAATCTAGATATATTGAAATTTTTAAGTGCATTAAAAATAGTAATCGGTATTACTATTGATGCAATAACTAAAGCGCCATATTGATTAATAAATCTAGAAAGGCCTGAAGTTTGCTTAAAATTGTAATTAATTACATTGTTAAAGTTTAAAATTGTAGCTAAAAAGGCCCATAATATAAATAAAATAAAAAGTTGAAAGATTAAGTTATTTAGAGGAATATTTATTTTTCTTCTGAATATTATTAGGATAGATGCAAGCGAAAAAAACAAAAAGCATGAATCTCGAAAATATTCACCCAAAAAACTTATACCTGACCACGAATTAAAAGGAATAAAAAATATTCCCAAGAGGACAACAGGCAATATAAAGTTATTGATTGTTACTTTCTTCATATTAATATTTTCTCCATTTTGAAATATCTATTTTCATGCTTTTCAATTTATTTACATCATCTCTAAAAAAATCTTTCAAATATCTCACGGATTCATCATCTATTTTTTCTGAATCAGATTTAAATAAATTTGAAAGCTTCATTAATAAAATTTTAGTACCAGAATTTGGACGTATAATCTTTTTAATTTTATTTTTAAAAGTCGATGGTTGAAAAATTAGCTTGGTAAAATAATTAGATTTATATGCTCCTCCAATATTAAATCTATTAGATGGGTTCTTCATCCTAAAATTTGTTTCAACATCTAAATATTTATAAACTTTTTTCATTGTCTCATCAGGCTTTGCACTCAGTTCTTCTAAGGTTAGAATTAGAACATGGCTGAAAATTTTTTGGGCCTGCTCTATTTTATAGGAATATGTTGAATTAAACTTATAATACCAAAAATCAGAATATTTTAATCTTTTTCTTTCTTCTTCGTTTTTTAATGCTTCGATAAAAGAAAGGCTTTCTCTTTGCTCTCTTTTTAAATGTTGATAATTTGAATATGCTCTATTGATCGGATCCCTTAGAACAATAATAAGCTTTGGGTCATTTAAGTAATTTTTAATTTTTAAAAGCGCCTCGGGATAGTTAATGTAAGACGGTGATGCATCACCAATTGCAGACTGATCTTTGACATTTTTATAAAAGTTTAAATACTTTTCGGATGTACTTATTTGCGTTTTTTTGACAACTTTGTCCCTGGGGCCGTTTTTGAGTTTAGAAAGAATATTATTACTAAAAAAATGAAGTTCTTTTTGTGATGGCATGTAAACCTCTGGATGCTCACTTAAATAATGATATAGTGATGTTGTGCCACACTTGGGAAAACCCGCAATAATAAAATTAGGTTTTTTCATGTTTTTAGTTCAAAAATATTTTAATTCTGTCTTTTTTATAAACTATGCTAACCAAAATGGTATTCCATACAACTAGACTTATTAGTGTTGCTTTGGCGGCCCCAATAATTCCTTCTGTTGGAATAAAATAGAAGTTTAAAACTATATTGGTAATTAAACCTACAATTAATATTTTATTCAGAAGATTTTGGCGACCAGTCATGTTTAGGTAAATAGCGCCAGGCCCTGACAATGAATTAAAAAGCTGAGCAGCCAATAATATAACCAAAGCATCGTTTGCTAAGACATATTCATTTCCAAATAAATGTAAGATCTTTTCAGAAAATAAATAAAGTCCTGAAATAACTGCAATGCTAATGAAAAAAATTACCCTCGTAAAAAGCGTAATTATGTTTTGTAATCTTTTCATGTTTTTTTGCTCATAGATTTCAGCAATTTTTGGAGCAATTACTATGTTTACAGACATAAGTGCTAGCGTAGTTATCATAGCTAATTTTACGGAAACCGAATAGTATGCAATTTGATTAAAGCCTTCATAAATCTTTAGTATGGTAATATCAACACTTTGCATAATAAAATACGCAATTGCACTTAAGGCCATGGGGGCTGACTGAAAAAAAATTTCTCTAACAGAAAAGTTTTCTGATTTGTTATTTGCTTTTTTTAAGCCCCTTAATAAAAACGCAACCTTTAAAGACGAAAAAATTGAAAGCAAAAAAAATCCAAAGATATAAGCCTCAACTAAATATTGCTGACGATCATATATAAATAAAATTACTGCAAGAGTGAAAACAGGAAGGTACCTGAACAGACTTCTATAAAGTTCTGATAAAATTGTTTTATGAAGGGCTCTTATAGTATCGATATTTAGCATTGTGATTGCGAAAAAAATCAAGGCCATTACGGTCTTTAAAATCAAAGAATAAGACTCTTCACTTTTAAAAATAAAATTAATAAGGTTTTTATCAAATGCTAGTAAAAAACCTAACAATATAAATGTGCTTAATAAAAATATTATCTTTAACATTTTAAAGTAAATTTGCCTAATAGATTCTGAGCTTTTTCTCGCCTTGAGCAAGCCGGAATAATATATTATTGATTGATTTGTGCCCATTAAAGCAGCTGCCCCCAACATCATCAGCGCTGTTCTTACGAACTCATATCTGCCAACATTTTCAGGTGAAAAAAAATTTGTAATAAACAGGGTAAATCCAAAAAGAAATATTACACCTATTGATCTAATAAATAAGACCAAAAGGGTTTTCTTTTTAAGGTCTTTAATTGCCATTTCAACTAGTCCTATCTAATTTGTCAAAATATGAGTATAATCTGATTAGTAAATAGCTGATAAAGTAAATCAACAGAAAAACTAATGGGTAATAAATCATTTTATTAGATAAAAGTGATTTATTTTCCACCAAGACATTTGCCTCATTAATCAACATAACCGTCTCCTTAGTCGTTAGATTTTCTCTTTTTAACTCTTGATTTTCATTTTGAAGATTAATCTTAGTTCTTATCAAATCATTTGGTCGAATGTCTTTATTATCTATGTATAGCTGAGACGAACTAATCTTTTTTTCAGAAGTATAGTGAACTAATATTTGGTCTATCTGATCTATTGTTTCTTCATTGTCATCTATTACGCTGGAAATCCTGCTTGAGTTTCTTTCTTTAAGTTCTGCGAATAATGGATTTTTATTAAAGTATGAAATAACTTTGTTTATTGTTTCTATAGACGAATTGTCTGAAACACTAATACTTATAAAATGGTAATCATAATCAGACTTAAAGCCCTCGGTTATCGAAAAGCTATCATCATATTCAAGATTTTCAAAAAGGGCTCTTACTTCGTTGGCATTTATATCCTTCGCCATTATATCCTTTATATCAATAACTGGTCGTATTGATAACTTCTCAATTAATTCGTCTTCATTTAGCTTCATTTCTTGTATGAAAAACTCATTGTCTGCACTCGATATTTTTAGGTTTATGAGATCAATGGCATCATAAACATAGTTGCCTGCATCAAAGTTTATTTTTATCAAAATTGATGCTTCTTTTGTGGAACTGGCGTCATTATTATTCTTATAAAATCCAAATATGAGGCCAGCAGATATTATGATTAGCAGTGGCTTCCAAGATGAAAGGAAAGCTCTTGCCCCCCTAAATAATTGAAGCATAAAGCCTAAAAATATGAGCTTTATTTTTTTAGCTAATACTATAATGTCTAGCTCATCATTTTCTTTAAAATTATTTTTCATTTGTTAATTTTTGTTATTTTAAAACGAATTTTTTTATAAAATATTTTAGTTAAAACTGATTACATTAAGTTTTTTTAATTGGTCTGCTATTTTTCTGTTATTAGCAATTTTAGGAATCTTATTTTGGCCTCCCAATTTTCCAATGCTATTCATATATTTTTTAAACCCCCCATTTATAACTTTCACGACAGTTGGCTTTGCAATAATTTTCCCTACTACAAGGTCTCTATAGTATTTATTTTGCTTTTGTAATTCAGAGTCAAGGTGATTAGCAAAAGCTTTAGTTTCTACATGATTATTCTCAAACTCGATAAACCATTCATGACAAGCATTTTCATGTTTAGATTTAAATCTTGGTGCAACAGTAAATTCGTTAACTAAGATGCCTGTCATAGAAATGGCTTGTTTAATTGCGCTTTCTACTTCTTTCACAATTACATGCTCACCAAATGCTGATAATTGTTGTTTAATTCTACCTGTGACCAAAATCCTGTAAGGCTTTAAACTTGTAAACATCACTGTATCTCCTGTATTATAACCCCACAAACCGGCTGATGATGAAATAATCATTAAATAGTTTATATTTTCTTTAACTTCACCAAGATGTATTCTTTTTCCTTTGTTTTGCTTGTAGTCTTTTTCAACGATGAATTCATAAAATATTCCAGCATTTAAAATTAGCAGAAGACCTTTACTTTCTTGTTTGTCTTGAAAAGCAAAAAAACCTTCACTTGCTGGGTAAATTTCAATACTGTCAATTTTTTTCCCAATTAGATTATTAAACTTATTTTTATAGGGCTCAAAATTAACTCCACCATAAACAAGTAAGTTAAAGTTTGGAAAAACCTTTGAAATCTTTTTATCAGTTGTATCAGATATTTTTTCAAAGTACATTTGAAGCCAAGAAGGAATACCGCTTATTATAGTCATGTTTTCATTTAAAGTTTCTTTAATTATTTTATCAACTTTTTCCTCCCAATCTTCAACAGTGTTTGTTTCCCAAGAGGGAAGCATAAACCTTTTCATATAAAAGGGTACGTGATGAGCAGAAATTCCTGAAAGTCTTCCTGTTAAAATGCCAGAAATTTTTTTGAGAGTGGGGCTCCCCTGAATAAATATAAACTTTCCATTAATAAAGTCTGTCTTTCCCGATTGAGCAACATACATTAAAATAGAATTTTTTGCTCCATCTATATGGTTAGGTAAACTTTCTTTAGTTATTGGTATATATTTAATTCCAGATGTAGTTCCAGATGTGATTGCTAAGTATATTGGCTTGCCTGGCCATAGGATATTGCTTTCGCCTGACATTATACGTTCAATATAGTCTTTGAAATCCTCATAATCTCTAACTGGAACAGCTGATTGAAAGTCTTTATAACTTTTTATCTGATAAAAATTATGGTTTGATCCGAATAAGGTTTTTGATCCCCTTTTCAAGATTAGTCTTAATTGCCTCTCTTGCGTTTTTATTGGGCTATTGGCCCAATTGTAAATGTTTCTTTTAGCTCTGTTAGCTATTATTTTTAAAAGCTTTTGAATAAACATAATTACTCAAAATTTAACAATGGCTGGGGGTTAATTGGAGTGCCATATTTCCATAACTCAAAGTGTAAATGTGGGCCTGTACTCAAGCTTCCATCATTTCCAGACTCGGCAATCACCTCCCCGGCCTGTACAAAATCATTTTGAGACTTTAATAGTTTTGAATTGTGCTTGTAAACAGAAATAATATTATCTCCGTGATCAATAATAATAACATATCCTGTCTCTATTGACCATTCTGAAAAAATAATCTTTCCATCTAAAATAGACTTAACGGGTGTACCAATATCTGCAGAAATATCTATTGCATAATGATTATCATTTGCATTAAAAGCTTGTGTTATTTCCCCCTTAATCGGAGTAAAAAACATTTTGTTTTCAATAACTAATTCGTTCTTAGTTAGGTTAAATCTATCTTGCTTTTCTACATAGCTTCTAAGAAGTGAATCTTCAATGCTTGCTGAAATTGACTCGGGAACAAAATTTTTGGTTTTTGATTGTTCAAATTTAAAAGAGTCCTTTGTAATTATACCATTTGTTTTGCCCAAAAGAACATCCTTCAAAGATCTCATGAATTGGTCATTAAGTTGGATTTGCTCTTCAAGTGATTCAATTGTTTGTGCTTGGAATATTATTTGGTTGGACAATTCCTTTGATGGGTAGCCTGGCACCAGCTCCCTAAGCGATGTAAAAAATAGTATAGCTGCAGTAAAAGAAATTAATATTACAGAGTATACAAACAAAACAATAATAGCGTTTATTTTAGTGCCTCTGAAAGAGAGTCTTTCTTCAAATGTGTCCTCGCTTGAAACAACAACTTTATAATAGCTAAGCAAGCTCTTAAAAAATCCTGTATTTTTTTTCTTATTTTTCACAATATTCAAAAATACTTAAAAATACTATACTCAACATATGAAGGTGGTTTTATAACAAGAATTACACGTATTATTATTAACTTAGCTTAAAATTTATCAAAATGAATACATTTTTTATACCACTACTTTCTCAAATAGGATGGGGTTGGGTCTGGATTTTACTTGCTGTCCTTTTACTTTTTGGGGGTAAAAAAATCCCTGAACTAATGAAAGGAACAGGAAAAGGAATACGGGAATTTAAAAAAGGGTTAAAAGGAGACGATGAAGATGATTCAAAAGAAGAATCTTAATATTCTATACTCCTAATTATAGCTTCAAGCTCAAAAATATAGTCTCTCTTTTTAGACCCTGGCGAAAAGACAAAACCATCGATCATTAAAAATTCAGATTTTATTGAGTCTAGCTCGTGATAGTAGTTTAAAAAGGGGCCGGCCATAAATTCGTCTTTTATTTCCCAAAGACCTCTAGTTTCAAAAAATTTTTTACTCCCAATATAAACTTTTTCTGTGTTTGGTTTATAAATTAAGTCTGTGCTCATATAAGTGTTTTCAGTTGGGCCAGGGATGTTTCTTGAAGCAATTGAATCTCTAATTTTAATTATTGGTCTGTTTGATTTGTCAATAAATTTTGAAATAAATAGATTAACAGACCCTGATTTAATGTCTCTTCGGATCCAGACAAAATTAGTGTCAGATTTTGCAATTCTGTAGGATGTAGGAAAATTTAATTTAATCCCTATAGTGTTTTTAATGATTTGTGTTTTATTTAGGCTCTTAGAAATTCTTCTTTGTTTTTCTCTTATCTCGCTAAAATATAATGATGAGTAAATTTCATTTAGGTTGTTATTAATGATTTGGATTATTTCTTGACTATTTCTTCCCTTAATCTGTACGACTCTTTGCGGTGTTGCATAAACATTTTTTAAATTATAAATACCTGCTTTTTCAGAAAGATCAACTTTTAAAATTGTTCTCGATTTAGTTGCAAAATCAGAAAATACTTTTGTCGGAATTTGTCTGAGGCTAAAAACTGGTTCTATTTGTGGAAGGCCATAGACAGGTCTTGCAAAACTTTTCTTAATTGCTTCTCCAACATTCCCTTGCCAAAGCTCGTCAGAAACAACCACTGAGATATCATTAATTTTACCGCTTGAATTTGACAATATGGCTCGGCCAGTGTCTTCGCATGAAAAAGTCATGGCCAAAAAAAATAATAATATTTCCGCTCTAAACATTTTAAGAAAATAAAACAACAATTTACAATAATTTTAGCAAGAATAAATTTAGTTCAAAGGTATTATTTTAGGAAAAACTAGAAGGTTTTGGTTTTCTTTAATATTATCATTTTTAAGGTTGTTCCAGCGTTTTATATCAGAAACCTTGACTCCAAATTTACGAGCTATTTTTCCCAAAAAGTCACCATAATTTACTTTATATATAATCTTAGAGTTTATTGAGTATAGTTCTGGCAGGGGTTTTTCCCTTTTATTAAATTCTGATTTAGAGAATAGGTAAATTTCGTTTTCAAATTCAATAAATTTGTCAACTATTTTTTGAGGCAGCACTAAGCTGTTTTTATTTTTACCTGGTACAATATGATGAATGTAAGAGGGATTAAGTTTTTTAATAGAGTCTTCGGGAAAGTCTAAGAATTTGGAGATATGCTTAAAAGCAATCTTTTGCTTTATCATAATCGTGTCTATTTCAACAAATGAATTTCTCTCGCCTGATAAGTCAATGCCGTGTTCTTCAGCATATTCTAGTATATACATAGTTGCAATAAATGAAGGCACATAGTTGGCTGTTTCTGACGGAAGAAATGGCCTTAAATTCCAATAATTTGTATGGCCTCCAGACCTTTTGATGGCTTTTGAAATTGTTCTTGGGCCAGCATTGTAGGAGGCAAGAACTAAATTCCAATCAGAGTGAATCTTATAAAGTTTTTCCAAATAATTTGTCGCAGCAATTGTAGACTTTAAAGGGTCCATTCTTTGGTCTACATAACTGTTAATTGTCAGTCCATTTTCTAATGCAGTATAAAACATGAGCTGCCATAAACCAGTAGCGCCCACCTTTGATACTGCGGTTGGATCCAATATCGACTCGATTAGTGGGAGGTATTTAATCTCTTGAGGAATGTTTTTATTTTGTAAATGCTCTAAAAAAAGCGGGAGGTAAAAATTAATTTTATCAGCGTTTTTTTTATAAAAAACTACTCTATTTTTTAAATAGCTTTTAATTTTTTTTTCAACTTCAGGTGTAAAATAAAGCTCAAAAGGAGTTTTAGCGTTTAGCCTCTCTAACCTGTTTGCTATTGTATCAGGATTAAAGTTTTGTGGGTTAATGGCATGAGCTTTATTTAAATCCTGTGAAGACCCATGATTTAAAAAAACAATGTAGAAAAATAAGACTAAAAACTTGACATTCATTTCACATTATTGTGTTAAAGCATTGATGCCTGGTAGAGCTTTTCCTTCTAAGCCTTCTAACATAGCCCCTCCTCCAGTGCTAATAAAACTAACTTTTTTTTGTAAGTTAAACTTTTTAATTGCCGCAACTGAGTCGCCACCTCCAGCCAAAGAAAATGCACCCTTTTTTGTAGCCTCAGCAACTGCCTCGGCAATAAGTTTTGTGCCCTTTGAAAAAGATGAGAATTCGAAAACCCCCATAGGCCCATTCCATAATATTGTGCTGCTAAAATGAATTATATTTTTAAATTCATTTACAGATGCCTGGCCAATATCCAAGCCCTGCCATCCATCTGGAATGTCATTTATTTTTACTGTTTTTTTTGGTCCATGATTTGAAAAAATATTTGAAACTACAACATCAACAGGAAGAAAGATATTAACGTTTTTTCCTTTTGCTTGGCGCAAGACTTTAGCACAATCATCAAGACTATCATGCTCAAAGATCGAGTCGCCAATATTTCCTCCATTATGTTTTACAAAGGTAAATGCCATACCCCCTCCAATTATTAAATTGTCTACAAAATCTAAGATATTTGCAATCACAGAAATTTTTGAAGATACCTTTGCGCCACCAATAATTGCTGTAACAGGTCTTTCAGCCTTATAAATTATTTTTTTCAAATTATTTATCTCGTTTTGCAGTAATATTCCGGCACATTTTTCCTTGAAAAACTTTGCCATTGTTACAGTAGACGCATGTTCTCTGTGAGTTGTTGCGTAAGCATCATTTATATAAACATCTGCAAGGCTTGCTAGCCTTTTAGCAAACTCTTCGTCCGCATTTGTCTCTTCTTTATAAAACCTCAAATTTTCTAAAAGCAGGATTTGCCCCTTCTTTAACTTAAGGCTATATTTAACAGCTTCGTCTCCAACACAATCATCGCAGAAGAAAACTTCTTGCTGCAACAAATTTGAAAGCTCAAAAAGAATTTTTCTTAACGAAAAACTTAAATCAATTCCGTTAGGCCTTCCTAAGTGAGAAGCTAAAATACATGAGCCTCCGTTAGAAAGAACGTGCCTAATAGTGGGAAGAGCTGCAACTATTCTTGAATTGTCAGAAATTAGGCCTTGATTATTAAAGGGCACATTGAAATCAGCTCTTATAAAAGCCCTTTTTTCGTTAAAACAAATGTTTGTGATTGAATTCATTATTAGACAGTACATGGCAAATATAATTCTTTATCTTTGTTTTTAAGCCTGATATATGAGCCAACTTGACTTAAACAATGTAAAAAGAGCTGCCGAGCAAGGAAGGGTTGCTAATACTTATTTAATTATTGGTGGCGAAAAAAGCGACCCAATTGGCTCGGCTATAAGCTTGATTAGGTCTATTTTAAAGAGCCCCTATTCTGGCTTGGAAATACATCAGCAAAACACAGAATTAGAAAGCCTAAACAGGCTAGAAAACACAGATATACATTACTTTTACCCTGTTAATACAACTGCCGAAATCAAAAAATCTGCAAGCTCATCAGACTTTATAAAAGCCTGGAGAGAACTGGTGATTAATAATTCCAAAATTTCCTTATTTGATTGGTATGAAAAAATAGGCTTAGGAAATAAACAAGGGGTTATTAATGTTGACGAAGCAGAAAGAATATCAAAACTTGCTTCACTAAAAGCCTTTGGCGGAGGTGTTAAAATATTTGTAATCTGGATGGCGGAAAAGATAAATTTAAGCGCTTCAAACAAGCTGCTAAAGCTTCTCGAGGAGCCCCCCAAAAAAACAGTCTTTATACTTGTTTCAGAAAATGAAAAAAAGATGCTAAAGACGATTACTTCAAGGTGTCAAAAAATATATTTAAGTAGTCAAAACTCTGAAAATCAGAATGTTACGCTAGATTTCAAAAATCTTTTTGTTGAATGGGTAAGAGCGGCTTTTAAAGTTAAGGGAAACAAAACTGCTATAAATGAGCTTATTGAAGTTTCTGAGAAATTATCAAAAAGAACTAGAGAAGAACAGAAAGAATTTTTAATTTTTTGTTCTACAGTCTTTAGGGATTCCATTTTATTTAACTACAAATCTGTTGACCCTTCGAATAAATATGACGGGGATTTAGACCTTGCAAAATTCGCAAAATTCGTTCATGAAGAAAACATATTGGGTTTTTATACAGAAATCCAAAAAGGATATGAGGACATTGAGAGAAACGGTAATCCTAAAATTATTTTCCTAGACATTTCTATTAAACTAACTCGCTTATTCCATACTAAACCTATTGTGAATGGATAAAGGCTGGTATATAATTGCAAACGTGTTTTCTAATTCTGGCAAAACAAAAAAATCATTACCAGAAATTAAAAAGTTACTTGAGACTGAAGCGATAGATTATGAAATGTTTTATACAAGATTTAAAGGTGATGAAATAAAAATGGTTGAGTCTGCTACAAAGCTAGGTTATACTAAAATTATTGGTATTGGAGGTGACGGAACTGCTCAAAAAATTGTTGCTGGAATAATGATTCAAAAAAACATTTCTGCTAATAAAGTCTTATTTGCTTTAATCCCTTCTGGTACTGGAAATGATTGGGCAAAATCTAAGGGGATTCCGATAAAAGTTTCTGAAAGCATCAAGCTTTTAAAAAAGAACAATCAGAATTTTCAAGATGTGGGTGTTGCAAAAATAACGTCTGATAAAAAAGTGACAAAAAAGTATTTTATTGGCTATTCGGGGCTAGGCTTTGATTCTTATATGCTCAAAAAAATAGACGCCTATAAATGGCTTGGAAAGTTTTCTTATTTATTTTGCGCCATAACAAACTTTATCAAATATGAAAATATTAGCGTTAAGATTGAGGGGTCTAATTCTAAAATTGAAACAAAAGTATTTTTATTAGGTGTTGGGATTTGTAAGTATACTGGAGGAGGCATGCAATTAATAAAAAACCCCAAAGGAAATGACGGCCTTCTAAATATTACAATCGCAAAAGAATTTAACAAATTTGACATAATTAGAAATTTTTTTAATCTTTTTAACGGGTCTATTTTTGCCGATCGGAAAGTTTTGACACTTAAGGATGTTAAATTGAAGATCCAGGCTAAGACAGGCGAATTAACGTGTCAGGGTGATGGTGAAATTTTTGGGCAAGGAATTGTAGAGTATTTGGTTGTTAAAAGATCGCTAAGATATTTAAATTAATTTTTTTGAAATACAAAAACATTTGAAGAATATTGTTTAGAAAATAAAGCCCTTAAATTAGAGATTGAGCCTAAAGCTAGTGCTCTAATAATTGCAAAGTTCGATTTTCTATATTTTTCAGACAATAATGAAATATAGTATGAGTCTAAAAAAAGGGGATAAGAAGACATCGGTGAAAAACCAAGCTCTGTAAAAATTTTATTTACTGAGCTCTTATTAAAGTGCCATAGATGTCTTGGCGCGTCATAGCCTGCCCAATATTTGCCATAGTAATTTGCATCATAAGAATCGTAATTTGGCAGCGCAACAACAATCTTACCTTTGGGCTCTAAAAGATCGTACAAGGACTGAATTGTGCTATTTAATTCATAGACATGCTCTAAGGAGTGCCAGGCGGTAATAACTGAAAACTTTTTGCCCTTTATTTTGGGGTTATTTAGACTTGAGCATACATTTGGAATTGCCGTATATTTAATTGGCTCAACCCCAAACATATTATATCCTTTTTTTGAAAGTCTTTCTATAAAATATCCATCACCAGAGCCAAAATCAAGAACACTTTTTTTCTTGTCCAATCCTTTTAAAAAACTAGCTTTATAGCAATGATTGAGGCTTCGCAAAAACCTGTAAGCCGAAGAAAACAAGCTGATTCTATCAGCATTATGCGAAGCATAGTTTATGGAAGCATAATATTTGTGGAGATTTTCTTTACTTGGTTTTGGAGTAGTTTTTAACAAGCCTTTGATTTCAGATTCAGCCAGTACAAAACTCTCTTTTGTTAAAAGGAAATCTGCAGTCTCTATATTTTTAATTTTTTGTTCCACGTGAAACATTTAACGGCCCATGTAAATAAGAAGGACAGAAATATCGCTTGGAGATACACCGCTAATTCTAGAAGCCTGAGAAATTGTTTCAGGCTTAATTTTATTAAGTTTTTCCAGAGCCTCAGCGCTAATGGATTTAAGCTTATTATAATTAAAATCTTTTGGGATTTTAACAGACTCCAATCGATTTAATTTATCGGCATTCTTTTTTTCTTTTTGTATATACCCACTGTATTTTATTTGAATTTCTGCTTGATCTTGGACCTCATCAGAAAAATTATTTGATGAAATAAAAGAGCCTATGCTATTACATTTTTTAAGATCATCAACATATATATTTGGTCTTGACAAAATTTTATCCGCTTTGCCTGATTGTTTGATAGGAGCAGATTCTTTTTCTGAAAGTATGTGGTTAATTTCTGCTGGGGCTATGCTCTGAGATTTAAGAAAACTAATTAAGTTTGCAGATTGCTTATATTTTAATTCACAAGCGGCTAATCTTTCGTCACTTGCAAGACCAATAGAATGGCTTACTTGTGTCAATCGCTGATCAGCATTGTCCTGCCTTAGAAGCATCCTGTATTCAGCCCTGGAGGTAAACATTCTGTAAGGCTCTTCAGTGCCCTTAGTAATAAGGTCATCAATTAAGACCCCAATATAAGCCTCGTCTCTTTTGAGTATAAATGGATTTTTATTATTAATTTTTAATACAGCGTTAATCCCAGCCATTAAGCCTTGTGATCCAGCCTCTTCGTATCCAGTAGTTCCATTAATTTGGCCAGCGAAAAAAAGATTGTCAATAATCTTGGTTTCAAGGGAATATTTTAGTTGGGTTGGATAAAAGTAGTCATATTCGATTGCATAACCAGGCCTGAAGAACTTGACATTTTCAAAGCCAGGCACAGCGCGTAACGCTGAAAACTGAATCTCCTCAGGAAGAGAAGTAGAAAAACCATTAACATAAACTTCAACAGTGCTCCAGCCTTCTGGCTCAACAAACAATTGATGTCTTTCTCTTTCTGAAAAACGATGAATTTTGTCTTCTATAGAGGGGCAATAGCGTGGGCCAACGCTTTTTATTCTTCCATTAAACATCGGAGACTTGTCAAACCCTTTTCTTAATAAATCATGTACCTCAAGGTTTGTATATGTCATGTGACAAGAAAGCTGATTGACAAGGCTTTTTGTGGAATTTGAGTAAGAGAACTTTTGTGGGTTATAATCCCCGGGCTGTTCAATCATTTTAGAATAGTCAAGAGACCTGCCGTCTACTCTTGGCGGAGTTCCTGTTTTCATTCTACCAGCTTTAAATCCAAGCGACACCAACTGCTCTGTAATTCCAGTTGCAGCCTTTTCGCCTGCCCTGCCTCCACCAAAATTTTTATCGCCTACATGAATTAAACCATTGAGAAATGTGCCATTTGTAAGTACAACTGCTTTGCTTTTAATCTTTTGACCTAAACCGGTGATTACCCCGCAAAGCTTGTTGTTTTTAACCCAAAGACTCTTCACCATTTCTTGATAGAAATCAAGGTTAGGGGTTGCCTCTAGCATTTCTCTCCAATATTGAGCAAATAGAGCCCTGTCATTTTGAGCTCTTGGGCTCCACATGGCGGGGCCTTTTGACATGTTGAGCATCTTAAATTGTACGGAAGAATTATCAGTCACTATTCCACTGTAACCACCAATAGCATCAATCTCTCTAACAATTTGGCCTTTTGCTATGCCGCCCATAGCGGGATTACATGACATCTGGCCGATAGTTTGAAGATTCATCGTAACCAGTAAAGTTTTTGCGCCTAAATTTGCTGAAGCTGCTGCGGCTTCACTACCGGCATGACCACCGCCTACCACTATTACGTCATAATCTTGATTAAACATATGCTTGTTTCACGTGGAACATTTGTGCAAATATAATTTATTTATAAGAGGTATGAAAAAGAGCTATGGCTTTGTCTTCTACTTGCCTCATATGAACCAAATCTTTTTCTGTCTTATCTTTATAACCGCAGAGATGAAGGAGCGCATGACACAAGACTCTAAGCGTTTCATTTTCAGCACTTTGAGAGTAGTGTCTGGCGTTTTGCTCAACTACATCTTGGCAGATAAAAACCTCTCCAGAAAGGATTTTCCCCTCACAATAATCAAAAGCAATTACATCTGTCGGATAATCGTGCTTAAGAAATTGGTTGTTAATATCCTGGATTTTCTTCGCAGAGACATAGTGGCAATAAAGATTTTTAATTCTAAATCCCTCAGCCCCTGCCAATGAATGAAGCCAATTTGAAATATTCTTTTGGTTAGCAAGACTAAACCCTGTATTATAAACAAACTCAATCATAGGACAAAGCTACATAATCAATTGAAGAATTAAAGTTTTATATTTGATAAAAATATTCATTAATATATTGTGAGACGAGTACGATTTGCACCAAGCCCAACAGGACCTCTTCACGTGGGAGGACTAAGAACCGCTCTGTTCAACTACCTGTTTGCTAAAAAAACAGGAGGTGATTTTATTCTTCGGATTGAAGACACTGACAAAAAAAGAGAGGTAATTGGGGCTGAACAATACATTGCTGATACTTTGTGCTGGTGTGGAATTATTCCTGATGAAGGGCCAAAAAAGAACGGAAGGGTTGGGCCATATAGACAAAGCGAAAGGGCCCACTTCTACGAAAACAAAATAAAAGAGCTACTTAATTCTGGTCATGCATATTACGCTTTTGATTCAGAAAAAGAACTTAGCTTATATAGAGAAGAAGCAAAGAAAAAAGGAGAGGCCTTTATATATAATTGGAGCAATAGAAAATCGCTTAAAAACTCTCTTTCACTTGACGAAGATGTTGTAAAAAAAATGCTTGAAAGCGGAGAAAAGCATGTAATACGGTTTTTCTGTCCTGAAGGCGAAAAGATTAAAACAGTAGATATGATTAAAGGGGAGTCAATTATTGACTCAAACTTGTTAGATGACAAGATACTTGTGAAGGCGGACGGAACACCAACGTATCATTTTGCTAATGTTGTTGATGATCACTTAATGAAAATAACCCATGTAATTAGAGGTGAAGAATGGCTGCCTTCTTTGGCATTACATGTTCTTTTATATAAAGCCTTTGGTTGGGAAAAACCAAGTTTTGCGCATCTACCTTTAATTCTTAATCCTAATGGAAAAGGAAAGCTCAGCAAAAGAAGCAGTGAAAAAGGGGGGCTTCCAGTTTTTCCAACAAACTGGAACAAAAACACAAAGCTAAAGGGATTAAGAGAGTGTGGTGTGCTGCCCAGTGGCTTAATTAACTATTTAGCAACACTAGGATGGTCGCCCAGGCCTGGCTTTGAAGTTTTGTCCACACAAAAACTTATAGATGAGTTTTCTTTGGAAAAAGTGGTTTTATCTGCGGCGAACTTTGATTTTGAAAAACTTAAGTGGTATAACCACAAGCACATTCAGATTACAAAAAATGACAAACTAGCTAAGGTTCTAAAGGCTATTAACAAAAATTCCGCAGAGGTTGATGAACTTAAATTAGCTGAGGCAATTGCCCTTGTAAAAGAAAGAGCAAACACTGTTGACGATTTGTGGGGGCTAGTTAATTATTTGTTTTTTGACCCAAAAGATTATGACAAAAAAAGCATAAAGAAAATCTCGGAAGGGGTGCGCAAAAAGATAGTTGCTGAGATTGTTACTAGATGCGAGATTAAAGAAAAAACTTCTGGCTTTGTGCAAAACTTGAAATCATGGGGAGAACAAACCGGAATAGGGGCTGGGCAAATAATGATGACTACTCGCTTAGTTTTAGTAGGCAGGCTGAGCGGTATTAATCTTCAAAACATTGTTGATTTTATAGGTCTGAAAAAAGTTTCTGTAAGAGCTAAGAATTTTCTAAAGACCAAATCAGATTAGCATAAAATAGTTTTTTTAAAACCTCTGTTTTGGTTATATTGTGATGTTTAACCTAAACTAAAATAAAATGATACTATATTCCGTAATTATACCAATTCTTGTGTTTTTGCTTTTTTTTACTTTCTTTATTGTAAAACAGCAATCTGCGGCAGTTGTGGAAAGGTTTGGAAAATTTGTAAACGTAAGGCAGTCTGGCCTTCAAATAAAAATTCCTCTAATTGATAATGTTGCTGGAAGGCTTAGTCTAAGAATTCAGCAGCTTGATGTTGTAGTCGAGACCAAAACAAAGGATGATGTTTTTGTAAAACTTAAAGTTTCAGTGCAATTTAAAGTAATAAAGGAGAAAGTATATGATGCTTTTTACAAACTAGACAACCCTGCTGACCAGATTACAAGCTTTATTTTTGACGTTGTTAGGGCAGAAGTTCCCAAATTAATTCTTGATGATGTGTTTCTAAAAAAGGACGACATTGCAATTGCTGTAAAGTCCGAGCTTCAGGAGGCCATGACTGAATATGGGTTTCAGATAATTAAAACGCTTGTAACTGACATTGACCCAGATGCTCAAGTTAAAGAATCAATGAATAGGATCAACGCCTCTGAAAGAGAAAAAGTTGCTGCTCAGTTTGAAGGTGAAGCTCAAAAGATTTTAATAGTTGAAAAAGCAAAGGCTGAGGCAGAGAGCAAGAGGCTTCAAGGGCAGGGTATTGCGGACCAAAGAAGGGAAATTGCAAGAGGGTTAGAGGACTCGGTCAAGGTTCTTAACGGAGTTGATATTAATTCTCAAGAGGCTTCTGCCTTAATTGTTGTTACCCAGCACTATGATACGCTTCAATCTGTAGGCGCAGAAGCAAATAGTAATTTAATTTTGCTTCCAAACTCACCTCAAGCAGGCTCGGAGATGCTAAATAATATGGTTGCCTCATTTACTGCAAGTAACCAAATTGGAGAGGAAATGAAAAAAGCAAGAATGAAGAAAAAAGAAAAATAAGACTAAATAGCTTTTACTTTTTCCAAGAGTCTCTGAGCCCAACAGTTTTATTAAAAACAAGGTTGTCCGCTTTGCTTTTTTTGTCTACCGTGAAATACCCTTTTCTTTGAAACTGAAAAGTGTTGCCTGGGGCAACGCCCACTAAAGAAGGCTCTGCTTTTGCTCTAATAATTTTTAATGAGTCAGGGTTTATATCTTCTAAAAAGCTACCGCTTTCGTTAGAACCAGGAGCTTCTCTTTTAAACAGCCTGTCATAAATATTTACGGTTATGTTTATGCTTTCCTTTTGAGTAACCCAATGAAGAGTCCCTTTTACTTTTCTAAGACTTTCTTCTGTTCCAGTGCCACTTTTGCTTCTTGGGTCATATTCACATAGTATTTCAACTATGTTTCCTGAATCGTCTTTAACAGCCTCTGTTCCTTTGATTATATAAGCGCTTTTAAGCCTAACTTCTTTTCCTACACTTAATCTGAAAAACTTTTTACTAGCCTCTTCTTTAAAATCACCCCTCTCTATATAAAGATGTTTATTAAACGGTATTATTCTTTTTTTGTTTAAATCCTTTTCAGGATTGTCTTCTGTGTCTAGTAATTCAACCTTATTATCTGGATAATTTGTTATTGTAAGTTTAATTGGGTCTAAAACAACCATTTTTCTGTCTGCTTCTTTATTTAAGTCTTCTCTTGCACAAAACTCTAGTAAAGAAACGTCAATTACATTTTCCCTTTTTGCGACCCCAACCTTATTAACAAATTCTCTGATAGATTTAGGCGTGTATCCTCTTCTTCTTAGTCCAGAAATTGTAGGCATTCGTGGATCATCCCAGCCGTCAACGAGTTGTTTTTCAACTAATACGGCAAGTTTTCTTTTACTCATAATTGTGTAACTAAGGTTTAGCCTTGCGAACTCTCTTTGCTTTGGTAAAATATTGAGAATTTGTTTTTCAGAGTTAATGGCCTCAATAAACCATTCGTACAGGTCTCGGTGTGGCTTGAACTCTAGTGAACATAGTGAGTGTGAAACTTGCTCTATGTAATCACATTGTCCATGTGCCCAATCGTACATTGGATATATTTTCCAATCTGTAGAAGTTCTGTGGTGCGGCTTATTAAGAACTCTGTAAATAATGGGGTCTCTCATGAGCATATTTGGGTGAGACATGTCTATTTTTGCTCTTAACACATGAACTCCCTCATCATGTTGGCCGTTTTTCATTTCAAGAAAAAGCCTTAAATTTTCTTCAATTTCTCTGATTCTATAAGGGCTATTTACTCCATTTGAAGTTGGAGTCCCTTTTTGCTCTGCCATTTCTTCTGAAGTTTGTGAGTCTACATATGCTTTGCCATTTTTTATGAGGAGTATGGCCCAGTTGTAGAGCTGTTGAAAATTATCGGAAGAATATGTTACCTTTTCCCATTTGAAGCCAAGCCATAAAACATCTTCTTTTATTGCTTTTACATATTCTGACTCTTCTTTTTCAGGGTTTGTGTCATCAAATCGGAGGTTTACAGGGGCGTTATATTTTTGTCCTAATCCGAAATTTAGCGCAATGGCTTTAGCATGACCAATATGCAAATAGCCGTTTGGCTCAGGCGGAAATCTAAACCTCAAATGTTTTGAGCTAAAACCTAAGGACAAGTCCTCTTTTATGATATGCTCTATAAAATTTTCAGCTTTGCTTTCCACAATAATTTGTTTTTAATAAGTTTACAAAGTTATCAAAAGAATACTAAATGAAAGCTACTGTTAAAGTTGAAAATCTTAAAATCTATGCTTTTCACGGGTGTATGGATGAAGAAAAGGTAATCGGCAGCGAATATACTGTAGATATTGAAGCGCAATATGTTATTAACAACAATACTCTCAAGGACATGGTCTCTGCAACCGTAGATTATGTAGAGCTGGCTAAAATAGCAAAAAGGGAAATGTTGGTAAAGTCAAAGCTGCTTGAAGTTGTGGTTAAAAGAATTGTTGATTGTTCTTTAAATGAGATTCGTCTTTTAAGTAAAATTTCTGTTACAGTTTCGAAGCTAAATCCCCCTGTAAATGCAGACGTTGAGGCGGTTTCGGTTACAATGGAGGGGCTGCGAGAAAGGAATAAGTAAAAAAATTATCCTAAATTTGCGCTCTTCGTATAAATGGCGCCTTGGCCGAGCGGCTAGGCGGAGGTCTGCAAAACCTTTTACGGCGGTTCGAATCCGCCAGGCGCCTCAAAAGCCCTTATTAAAAAAATAAGGGCTTTGGTTGTTAATATCTTAGGGCTGCTCTGCTAATTATTAGGCTTAGAATAAAAGGCTGTCTTTAGGCGTTTGGGTATGTCAAAGTTAAACTCTCTAGATCTTGACATAAACAAAGCATATAGGTTGTTTTCTGGGTCAACCCAAAAATGCGTGTTGTGATAGCCAGACCATCCGTAGACCCCGGCCGGCGAGCCTGTTGTGTCGAGCTCTTCGTTTTCTAAAACAGAAAAATTAAATGCAAAGTAATGACCTGCTAAGTCAGGAAATAAATACGGCTCATTATCATTTGGGTAGGCCTCAGTGTGTTTTTCAAGCATTAGGCTAAAGCTTTGTTTTGACAACAACCTTTTTCCTTTATAAACCCCTTCGTCTAATAGCATTTGGCAAAAATTAGAGTAGTCAGACATCGTGGAAACAAGTCCTCCCGACCCCATATAGGCTTTGTTGCTTTCCGAATACGAAAGCTGGTCAAGCTGGTTTGTAAAGCCTTTGAGGCTGTTATTGCTTGGGTTCATTGGTGAATTTGCAATTCTGTTAATGAACAGCGGCTGAAATCTTTCTCTTTCCTCTAAAGTAAGATGAAACTTGGTTTCATACATTTCAAGAGGTTCAAGCAGATTTTTATATAAAAATTCGTAAAATGTTTCCCCTGTAATTACCTCAATAACCCTTCCTAAAATATCTTGGTTAAGACCGTAAAAATAGTGCTTACCCGGCTCAAATTCTAATGTTTGTTTTGAAACTGCATTAGAAAATTCGTCAAGATTCTTATAAACATAAGTGTTCATATACTTGTTTAGTGGAGAGGGTTTTCCTACAAAGCTGTTCTCACCATAAACGTCATTATAATAGCCAAAGCCTGCCCTATGGGTCAATAGGTCTATTATCTTTATCTGCTCTTTACATATCTCTATTTTATCTCCATTTTTACACTTCATGTTTTTAAATTCCGGCAAATACTTAGACAGGTTATCCTGTAGTTCAAACCCCCCTTGGTCATATAAAATCATCATTGCTACAGTTGTAACAGGCTTCGACATTGACCAAATTGGAAAAATTGTCTTGTCAGAAATATCTACGTCGCCAAGTTTGCCAGAATTTTCAGTATGGCTATATATTTGTTTTCCATCTTTGACTACTAAGAAAACATTTGACCCTGTAATCTCTTCTTTTATCAAGTTTTGCTGTTCTTTTTTCAAATAAGCAACATTGTCAACAGGACCTCCACACGAAACTACAAGCAGAATTGTCAAAAATAATATTGTCTTTTGCATTATTTAATGTTTTTAGATTTTGCGGCTAATATACGCAAAATAGCCTCGCTAAAATATTCTGTGCAGTTGTTAAAAGCCTTTAATTAAAAAAACAATTCCTGAAATTATTAGTATCAAGGCGATAATAATATTTATATAAACACTGTTTCTTTCCGTCAAAAAAGAAGAAAACCTGTTGGCAAAAACAATTTTTATTAAGTCAACCAAAAAATATATACTCAAAACTATTGTGAAAAAAATTATGTGGTCTTTTGTGCTGGGTCCAAAATCTTGCGCGACTGTTTTAAATAAAGTTAACCAATACAAAAGCACGCCAACATTGATCATGTTAAGTGCAAAGCCCTTTACAGCAAGATTAAAATAATTTTTTTTATTTATGGTTAACTTTGAGGCTGTTTTTTTGTCTGTTTTTTTGTTTAATAACAGAATAAGTCCATATACTATTAAAATTGCTCCACCTAAAAGATAAAAGCCCTGCTCATTATCCTCAGCACCAGCAAGCTTAGATCCTGCAAAAATACATATTCCAATAAATACAACATCAGAAATCATTACTCCGACGTCGAATGCGACTGCTGACCCAAAGCCTTTAGTGATGCTTGTTTCTAGAAGAACCCAAAATACAGGCCCCATTATAAAAGCTGTGGCTATTCCTGCAATTATGGGAGGAAAATAGTCCACTTCTATTTGTATAAATAGTTAATTGTCCCGCCAAGGGTTTTCGCTTCTACTATTTTCTGAGTTCTTTGGTAGACATTAATTATTCCACCAAGCTTACTATTTGCTTCAAGTTCTTTTTTTACCGAAACATTAACGATTCCTCCGGTTGTTGCATTAGCGTATGTTTCAGTTGCCAACAACTCTTTGGCATTAATTTTAGCTCCACTTGCTGATGATGTGTCATGATATTCTACAAAGCCAGAAATATTAATATTTGAGCCTGTTGCAGCTGTAGTATTTAGTGTGTTGAGTGAAACTGTTAAGCTTTGGCTGGACCCTGTATGTGCTTTAACGCTTATATCCGCCTGCCTTATAGTGTCCTTTGAAAAAATATTAGAACCTTCGTGTGAAATAATATTGTATAAAGACGTGTAATATAGTGTTACTTTAGTTCTGTCACCAGAAAATCTCTTTTCAAGATTAAGCCTAATTTTTAGATCTCCATTTTTATTTTTCACTACAACATAATCAGAGTTTTTTCCTGTAATATTTACACTGTTTTTGTCTGATTTTATTAACTCAAGGTTTATTCCATCATAAATTACAACCTTTGTAAATTCACCCAAACCTCTCTGCTTATTAGATTGCGAGTAAAAAGTTGATGTTATTGCTAATAGTATTGTAAAAATATTTTTTTTCATGTCTTAAAATTATTAAATAATTATAAAATCTAAGTGCTTTTTAATTAAATCTGCTTTTTTAACTTGGATCTTTATTCTGTCACCAAGCTGAAATTTCTTATTATTTTTATTTCCAATTAATGATACTTCTTCGCTGCTATAATAATACTTGTCGTCCTTAATGTCTTTTACATATACCATTCCTTCGCATTTATTTTCTTCTAGCTCAACATATATACCCCAGTCTGATACGCCTGAAATAATTCCATTAAAGCTTTCGCCAATTTTATTTTGCATAAATTTTATCTGCATAAATTTTATAGAGTCTCTCTCTGCTTTTACAGCATTATTTTCTTGTTCCGAACAGTGTATGGCCTTTTTTTGTAGGTTCTTGTCCATCTTGCCATAATTTTTGTCTAATATATCTTGTAATAGCCTATGAACTAATACATCAGGGTATCTTCTAATTGGGGAAGTAAAATGGGTATAGTTTACAAATGCTAATCCATAGTGCCCTATATTGTTGGTGGAATATTCTGCTTTACTCATACTTCTAAGAGCTAAAGATTCAATAAGGTTTTGTTCTTCTTTTCCTTTAATTTTATTCAATAATTTATTTAAAGATTTTGATATCCCTTTAGAACTAGTCAGGTCTAGTGTGTAACCAAAATTTTTAACAATTTGTTTTAAGGATTTTAATTTTTCATTATCTGGAAGATCATGAACTCTATAAATATATTTTTGTTTCTTAATTTGACTAAAAAGTTCAGCAACTTTCTTATTTGCAATTAACATAAATTCTTCAATAAGCTTATTTGCATCTTTAGATTCTTTTGTAAAAATTCCCTCAGGTTCTTTTTTTTCATTTAACTTAAAATAAACCTCTTTTTTATTAAAATTGATAGATCCATTTTTTTCTCTTTTTTTTCTTGTTTCTTTAGCTATTTCATCCATTACTAAAACAGCTTCAACAATTTCATTATCTACGGAATACTCCTTGCCTGATAACGAGTTTTCCTTACTTATTATATTTTTTTTTGTTTCTATAATTTCTTGGGCTTCTTGGTAAGAAAATCTATGGTCACTTTTAATAATAGTTCTCCCAAACCAGTGTTCTTTTATATTACCTTTTTTATCTATAATTACTGATGTTGAGAAAGTTAATTTTTCTTCATTTGGCCTTAAAGAACATACTTTGTTTGATAACTTTTCTGGTAACATTGGAATCACCCTATCTACCAAATATATTGAAGTTGCTCTGTCATACGCTTCCTTGTCTAATAATGTTCCTTTTTTCACATAATGTGAAACATCAGCAATATGAATTCCTATTTCATAATTTTCATCATCAACTTTTTTAAAAGATAGTGCATCATCAAAATCTTTTGCATCTATCGGATCAATAGTAAGAGTTAGTATATTTCTATAGTCCCTTCTTTTATATATTTCTTCTTTTGAAATTTTTTCACTTATACTTTTAGTGTATTCTATTACCTCTGAAGGAAAAGAAATATTTATATTATTTTGGGTTAAAATCGAGTCAATTTCTGTTTCGTGTTCACCTGGTTTACCTAAAACTTTTATAATTTTTCCAACAGGAGAAAGGTCTTGCTTTTTCCATTCTAATATTTTTATAATAACCTTATCTCCATCTTCAGCTCCTCCCATGTTAATATTAGGAATAAAAATGTCTGTGTGAATTCTTTTATCATCAAGAATAGCAAAGGCAAAATTTTTATTTACTTGAATAATTCCTACATATTCATTTTTTTCTCTTTTTATCAAAGAAATAATATTAGCCGTATAAAATCCTTTTCTCTTCCTACTGAATATTTCAAATTCTACTAAATCTCCGTGTAAAAAATTAATGACAGGATATTTAGGTTTAATTATATGATTAATATTATCACTCTCAATTATAGGATCTCTTTTATTATAAAAGTTAATTATCCCACTTAAGTATTTTTTACTACTTTTTTTTCTGTCGTAGTTTTTCATCTAATACAAAAGTATAACTAAAATTATTTTAGAATGTTTAATGTTTTTTTACTTATAAACATTTAATATTATAATTATAATAAATTTTAAAATATATATATAATATATTATTGATTGTTAGTATGTAAAACAACTTTTTTCTAAAAATTTGTTTTTAAAAATATTAATAACATATTAATATTTAATAAACATAATAATTATAGCTAAATATTTATTTATCAATATCTTAAATAGTATATTAACAATTATAAAAAAAATAAAAATTTAAAAAAACTTAAAAAATAAAATTTATTAAATTCTTAAAAAACAGCTTAATAGCTTTAATAATTTTTAAATAAAAAATGAAAACTACATACAAAATATGTTTAAATGGAAATAAGTATACTTTATTAAATAATATAAACAACTAACAAACAAGTTATGAATATTTCAATAGGAAACGACCACGCAGGGTTTGAATATAAAAATTATATAATTGAAAAATTAAAAACAGACTATAATATTATTAATCATGGAACCAATGATGATAAAAGTGTAGATTATCCAGATTTTGCACATCTTGTTGCGTCAGATATTGAAAATAAAATTAGTGATTTGGGTATATTAATTTGTGGTAGCGGAAACGGAGTCGCAATGACTGCGAACAAACATAAAAAAGTAAGAGCAGCGCTATGTTGGAATAAAGAAATAGCACGATTAGCTAAGCAACACAATAATGCTAATATTATTTGTATTCCGGCAAGATTTATTAATAAAGAAGAAATTGTAAAGATAATAAAGTGTTTTATTGAATCTGATTATGAAGGAGGAAGACACGAAAGAAGAATTAGTAAAATATAGATGATTTCAATTAAGAAGTTTACGGAGTTGGATATAAAAGAAATTTATCAAGTGCTTAGATTAAGATCTCAAGTTTTTGTAGTTGAACAAGAATGTATTTATCAAGACATGGATAATAAAGATCAGAGAGCATTACATTTGTTATATAAAGAGAACAATAATATTGTGGCTTATACAAGAATATTCAAAAGCGGTGACTACTATAAAAATCCAAGTATTGGAAGAGTTGTAGTTTCAAAAAACAAAAGAGGTAATAATATAGGAAAGAAAATAATGTTAGAATCTATAAACTATATAAAGCAAAATTTAAAAGCAAAAACAATAGAAATTTCAGCTCAAATGTACTTAGAGAATTTTTATAAAGAATTAGGGTTTTATGCTAAAGGAAAAGAATATTTAGAGGACGGAATTCCACACCAAAGAATGTTTATTAATTTATTCTGACAAAATTAATATTTCAACACGCCTATCTTTATCTTCGCTGCCTCCTAATGGAAACCTATGTGCCATTCCTTCGTATGACATTCTCTTTTTTTCTATACCTTTTTTCAACAAGTAATCATAAACAAATTTTGCCCTAGCAACCGAAAGATTCCTTTTATTTGTTTTTCTATCAATAGCATCTAACTTTCCAACAGTACAACAAACATGTCCTTGAATAATAAAAGAATATGTTTCTTTTTTTAAAGTATTAGCGAGTTTATTTAAATTCTTTTTAGATTCTTTTGTTAAATAACTATAGCCGGTAATAAACAAAACATTGTCTAAAATTATTTTTTTATTTGGAAGACTATCCACAGCTTTACTGGTACGATCTGGATAAGAAATTATTACATCTACTCTTCTGTTAAGAGCTCTTATTACTGCTGGGTCTGTTTCTTCAACAACTTTAAGAAGAAGCTCTCCTTTACCATCAACAGTTGAAATTTTTTCTGGAAAAAAAAGCGACTCAGAGAAGATTTTTTTAATTTGATTCGCTCTGTTTTGAGAAAGATTAAGATTATAGTTTTCAGAACCTATATCATCACAAAAACCATAAATTTCAATAGCCAAAACATCATCTTTACTTAAATTATTCAGAAATTTTTTGAGCCGTGTTTTTTCAGTTTTTGCTAATTCATAATCATCCGTGTCAAAATAAACAGAATGTTCTACATTGAATTGTGAATGGAAACTACAACTAAAAAGAAAAACGAAAAGAAAAGATAATTTATTCAAGACAGCACGTTTTTTTTAAAAGAAATAAGTAGATCTTTCATAGAGTTTTCAACTTCTTTATAATTTGGTAAGTCAGGCCCAGTAAAAACAAAAGCAACATTATAAGAATTATCTTTTCCTATATATTCGCATGCATTTAAGCGGAAAGCCTCACGCATTAATCTTTTTATTTTATTTCTCTTAACCGATAGCTTAAAATTTTTTTTTCCAACTGAAAAAGCAGTCTTTAATTGAGGTTTATTAGAAGCATTATAGTGTAATGAAATTAATTCAGAGGAGATTTTTTGACCTTTTTTAAAAACAGCATCAATTTCAGACTGGCTTTTTAGAGAGCTTTTATTATTTAAACTAAATAACGACATATTATAAAAATAAATAATTGTTTTTTCTATTAATATCTGCCATTTCATTTTTTGGATCAATTGAAATTTTAGAAATTAAATCCGAACTAACGTCTATCCAAAATTCATAATAGGGTTTTGCCCAGCTCCATGAAGCCAATAACGTTGATTCGACAATTGGCTTTGAACCTCTCATTTTTGTCATGGGAATATTATAATTTAATTTTTCACCTGTAATTAATTCAACTTGTAAATCAATAGGCATACCCATTTGACCAATTCTTTTTAAAACAACTTTAGTTTTATTATCAGCGCCATAAACAGAGTTAACAGAATAATCAATTGTCATTGTTGATTGAGTCCAGTCAAGTAAATACCAATCTAGCTCTAATTCAGAAACCTTTTCAGCACAGCGTATAAAATCGTTTGGTTTAGGGTGCTTAAATGCCCATTCATCAAAATATTTTTTTAAAGTATTTTCAAAGTTTTCTTTTCCTATTATATATTTTAGTTGAGATAAAAATATAGAACCCTTGTCATATGCAGTCATTCCATAGCCGCTATTGTATTTAAACCTGTCTGCATGAGTAGTCATAGGCTCTTCTAGTCCTGTTGCAACCCAGCGAAAATAATCATTATATGCAGCTGAGTTTGGAAGAGCTTTTCCTTGTTTTAATACAACGTTTAAAGCAACATCATCGATATAGCTTGTAAACCCTTCGTCCATCCATGAATGTTTCGACTCATTTGTTGCCAGCAAGAAATGAAACCATGTGTGTGCAATTTCATGGGATGTAACAGAATATAAGCTATAAATAGATGGGTGCCCCACCCCGTTTATAAACGTACACATTGCATATTCCATTCCACCATCTCCAGCCATAATTATAGAATATTGCTTGTACGGATATTTTCCAATAACCGTGCTAAAGAACTTTAAAAACTCCACAGCAGTTGGCTGAAATTCTTTCCAAAGCTCAGCATACTTAGAGCTGCTCTTATAGAAAAAATGTACTCTAGGCCCCTTGTCTATATCGATATAGTCATGAGCAAATAAAGGATCTGCAGCCCAACTAAAGTCATGTACATTTGGAGCAAGAAACCGCCAAGATATTTTCTCTCCATGCTTTATGCCTGCTTTTAATGGTGCATATCCATGACCAATTAGTTCAGGATTTTGTAGATATCCTGACCCCGCAACAGTATATTTTTTGTCTATATTAATTGTTACGTCAAAATTACCCCAAACCCCATAAAACTCTCTGCCTATATAAGGGTTTGCGTGCCACCCTTCTTCGTCATATTGGCAAATCTTTGGGTACCACTGAGACATTGAAAAAGCAACATTATCTTTGCTGTTTTTACCCGACCTTCTAATCATTGCTGGGGCTTGAACATAGAATTCCATCTCTAAAGTGGTGCTTTCACCAGCCCCTAATCTTTTTTCAAGACCAACCTCTAAAATAGTCTCTTCAATTTTATATTCTACGGGAACTCCGTCCTGAAGCACCCATTTAATCTCGACGTTACCCCAGTCTTTTTCATCTAACAGAAAAATATTTTTTGACATTTCTTTTGAATCATCAGCCGAATATCTTGAGTTTTGCTCTAGGTCAGTCCCTGGTTTAAAAGCGTTAAAGTAAAGATGATAAAAAACCCTTTTCAGCTCGTCTGGTGAGTTATTTGTATAAATAAGCTTTTGCGTTCCCGTATAAGTATGGTTAACAGCATTAACATCAACAACCATTTTATAGTCTACGTGCTGTTGCCAATATTTGTTGTTAGAAAATCCAAAGAGGCAGCAGAACAAAATTAAAAAAGTTATTTGTAGAGTTTTTTTCATAAATCAAATAAACTTAGCTTTTCTTTTAATCTAACCCCTTGATCAGTGTTAACAACAGAAACAAGCTCGACAGAAGCATCGTGTTCAAAGAATAAAAGTACATCATTTTCGCTGCAAAAGTTTAAAAATAAATTCTTTTCTTTTAACGAGGCTAAAGGCCTAATATCATACCCAGGAATATACGGTAAAGGAATGTGTCCATGCGTTGGCACCAGATCAGCTGCAAAAGCAATCTTTTTACCTTTAAACTCTATAATAGGAATCATTTGCTTTTCAGTGTGGCCATCCACAAACAATACGTCAAACCCAAACCCTGACTTGGTTAAATAGTTTTTCGAGTCTTTTTTTAAATAATTTAATTGCCCAGAATCAATGATAGGCCTAATGTTTTCTTTTAAAAAAGAAGCCCTCTCCCTTTTGTTAGGCTTAGTAGCCCAGTCCCAGTGTTCTTTGTTGCTCCAATACCTAGCATTTTCAAAAGTAGTTTTATAGGAATCCACACCTGTCTTAATTACACCTCCGCCACAATGATCAAAATGAAGATGGGTAAGAAAAACATCAGTAATATCAGAGGGGTAAAACCCATATTTTTTTAATGAGCTTTCAAGACTGTCATCCCCCCAACGATAGTAGTATTGAAAAAATTTTTCACCTTGCTTATTTCCCATTCCTGTGTCGATTAAAATCAACCTGTCACCGATTTCAACAAGCAAACACCTTGCAGCAATTTTTACCATATTGTTGTTGTCGGCAGGGCAGGTTTTTTGCCAAATAGATTTAGGAACAACCCCAAACATGGCGCCGCCATCAAGCATAAAGTTTCCAGCCATTATTGGATATAGGTTCAAGTGAAATTATTATTTAGTATTTTTATTAAATATAAAACAATATTTTGAAGAAACTAGAGAGGACATTATCATTGCCCGGGGCTATTGCTGTAAGCATAGGAGGAATGTTAAGCGGCATATTCGTTCTTCCAGGCCTGGCCGTTGGTATCACTGGATCATCAGTATGGCTTGCCTTTTTGGTTGCAGCCATATGTATTTTGCCCGCAGTTTTATCCAAATCCGAATTAGGCACAGCGATGCCAAAATCTGGAGGAACTTATGTGTATATAGAAAGGGCATTTGGCCCGCTCTTTGGAACCATTGCCGGTATTGGTCTGTGGATGTCATTGCTTTTAAAAAGTGCATTTTCCTTGGTTGGGCTTAGCTATTACTTATACGTAGTTGTAAACATTGACGAGCAATATATAAAGGCAATTGCGTTGCTGGGTCTTTTATTCATAGCTCTTCTTAATATTTTTGGGCTAAAGAAGGTTGAAAAAACACAACTGCTTATAGTTTCAATAAGTGTTATTTCTCTGATAACAATTATATTCATGGGGCTTAATTCTTTTGAGCCCAAACTAACGGACCCAGTGTTTTCAGACGGTGCTAGTGGATTTATTCTTGGAGTGGCTTTTTTATATATCTCTTATGCAGGCGTTACAAAAATAGCTGCAGTAGCGGGGGAGATAAAAAACCCCGCAAGAAACCTGCCGCTGACGATGATTATATCGCTGTTTCTTATTACAACTATTTATTGTTTGGTTGCTTTGGCGCTAGTTGGAAATGTCGATGCGTCAATACTCGCCGATGACAAGAAGCCTATTTATACCCTCTTCCGAACCTTGGGAGGAGAAGCTTTTGGTATAATTGCTGGAGTAGTGGGTGTTTTAACCCTTCTGTCTATGGCAAACTCTGGCGTTTTAGCATCATCAAGGTTTCCTTTTGCCATGTCAAAAGATGGCCTATTGCCTAGCTATTTAGCCGGAGTAAACCCCAAATTCATGACCCCAGTTTATGCAATTTTGACAACCTCAACACTAATAGCTACAGCAATTATCTTTTTAGATGTTGAAAAGATTGCCAAGCTAGCAAGTGCCTTTAAAATTTTGATGTTTATTTTTAATGAGCTAACAGTAATTGTGTTAAGAGAGACAAACGCTCAGTGGTATAAACCGACGTTTAGATCCCCAATGTATCCCTATGTTCAAATTTTTGGGATCTTGAGCGGAATAGTTCTTTTAGCCTTTCTTGGTGTTATGCCTGTAATTTCAGTGCTAGGAGTTGTTGTTCTGGGCTTCCTGATATTTTTGCTTTATGGAAGTAAGTCTAAAAGAAGCGGTGTCGCTTCTAGATACGGGATACTTTCCTTCTTTTTTAAAGACTCAAAGAAAATAAGAGAATACTCAGAGCCCTCAGATGAATCAGTTGATGTCATAACTACTGATGCCGAGGTGGTTGTTCCCCTTCTTGGAGACGAAGAGTCTCCAGAGACTTTAGTTGAAATAGCATCAGCTATTAACAAAACAAACTGCGTTCAAGCCTTTGATATTACGGAGCTGCCCAATCAAACAGATTCATCTGCTTTTATGGAAGACTCACCAGCCTCTACATCTTTGAAAAGAAGAATTAAAAGACTATCTGATTCAAAAAATTTACCTATAGGTTTTGAATCGTTAGTAACCTATGAGCTATCCCAAACAATAAACAGGCTTAGTTCTTTGGGCAGCTGTAAATGGCTTGTTATGGGTTGGGGAGCAAGGCCTAATTCAGGTATATTTGTTAGCAACCCCATAGGCTGGCTTTTAGCTAATATAAACTCAAACCTGGCTTTATATAAGGACAACGGGGTTAGGTATATTGGCAAAGTGGTGCTAGCCTTAAGGCCCGGCAGAAAGGACAAAAACTTTATCGGAATAGCTGACTCTGTTTGCAAGCATTATGGAGCAACACTTACCCTTTTGCATGTTCTACCAGAAAATAGCAGAACAATAGAAACGGTCAAGCACAGGTCAGAAGAAAAATTAAAAAAATTTAAAGTACAAGCTAATGTGCAGGTAGTGAAAAGCGATCGGCCTGTTGATACAATATCAGAAATTTCTGCAAGCTTCGACTTGCTAATTCTTGGAACCCCGGAAAAAGATAACTGGATTAAGGTTTTATTTGGAGGAGGAAAAGATAAGTTTACAGAAAGAGCAGCTTGCTCAGTTTTAAGAATTACTCTTAAGGACTAGTCGTTTAATTTTAACACAGCCATAAAAGCCTCTTGAGGGATTTCAACACTACCAACCTGACGCATTCTTTTCTTTCCTTTTTTCTGATTTTCTAAAAGCTTTCTTTTTCTGGTTATATCCCCACCATAACACTTTGCAGTTACATCTTTTCTTACAGCTTTAATTGTTTCTCTAGCTATTATTTTTGTTCCAATTGCTGCCTGGATTGGAACATCAAATTGCTGTCTAGGAATCAATTCCTTCAGCTTCTCACAAATTTTTTTACCCATCCTATATGCGTTGTCGGTGTGAATAAGCGCTGACAAAGCGTCAATGGGCTTTGCGTTTAAAAGTATATCAACTCTCACAAGTTTAGACTGTTGAAGCCCAATAGGAGAGTAGTCAAATGAAGCATAGCCTTTCGAAACAGTTTTTAGCCGATCATAGAAGTCAAAAACAATTTCTGCTAAAGGCATATCAAAAATCAACTCAACTCTAGTGGTGGTTAAGTATGTTTGACTTTTTATAACCCCCCTTTTTTCAATACAAAGAGACATAACATTACCGATAAAATCAGATTTTGTAATAACAGCAGCCTTAATAAAGGGCTCTTCAACCCTGTCAAGAGATGAAGGGTTGGGTAAATCAGAAGGGTTGTTTACAAGAATGATTTCCTCGGGGCGTTTTTTTGAAAAAGCATGATAGGAAACATTAGGGACTGTAGTTATAACAGTCATCCCAAACTCTCTTTCAAGCCTTTCCTGAACAATTTCCATGTGTAGCATTCCTAGAAAACCACACCTAAAACCAAAGCCCAATGCGGCAGAGCTCTCAGGCACAAAAACTAAAGAAGCGTCATTAAGCTGAAGTTTTTCCATGGCACCACGAAGCTCTTCGTAGTCCTCAGTGTCAACGGGATATATACCAGCAAAAACCATTGGCTTTACATCTTCAAAACCAGAGATAGCCTCATTAGTTGGATTTTCAAAATCTGTAATAGTGTCTCCAACCTTTACTTCTTTTGCTTCTTTTATGCCGGTTATCAAATAGCCCACATCCCCTGCAAAAATTTCTGTTTTCGGCTTTTGCTTAAGGTTTAATGTTCCAACTTCATCTGCCCCGTATGATTTATCGGTAGCAAGAAATTTAATTTTTTGATTTTTTTTGATAGACCCGTTAATCACACGAAAATATGTTTCAATTCCTCTAAATGGATTGTATACTGAATCAAAAATAAGCGCCTGCAAGGGTTTTGCTGGGTCTCCTGATGGAGAAGGAACCTTTTCTATAATAGCAGACAAAATATTTTCGATTCCGAGACCTGTTTTTGCGCTTGCCGGAATAACGTCTTCAGCCTTACACCCAAGAAGATCAACGATATCATCAGTAACTTCTTGAGGGTTTGCACTTGGAAGATCTACCTTGTTTAGAACAGGAATAATTTCAAGGTCGTTTTCTAGGGCAAGATAAAGGTTGGAAATAGTTTGAGCCTGAATACTTTGTGCCGCATCAACAACTAGAAGCGCCCCTTCACAAGCAGCAATTGACCTAGAGACCTCGTAAGAGAAATCAACATGGCCAGGAGTGTCTATTAGATTAAGCACAAAATCTTCTACGCCGCGCTTATAGTACATTTGAATTGCATGAGATTTTATCGTAATACCTCTTTCTCTTTCAAGATCCATATTGTCTAACAACTGGTCTTGTTTTTCACGATCAGTAATTGCACCAGTAAATTCTAAAAGCCTGTCTGCCAATGTGCTTTTTCCGTGATCTATATGAGCGATAATGCAAAAATTTCTTATGTTTTTCATTGGCTATTGTGACTGAACAAAAGTAAGTAAAAATTATTGTTATCAGACTATATTAAAGACTTGGTTATCTTTGCAACGACAAAAGCAAAGATTTGGTAAAGATTGGAAATATAAAGTTAGGAGATTTTCCCCTACTATTGGCCCCAATGGAAGATGTGAGCGACCCTCCATTTAGAGCCCTGTGTAAAGAAAACGGAGCCGACGTGGTTTACACCGAGTTTATTTCTTCAGAAGGCCTAATAAGAGATGCCGCAAAAAGTGTAATTAAGCTTGATATTTATGAGAAAGAGCGACCAGTAGGGATACAAATCTTTGGAGCAAACCTCGATTCAATGCTACAAGCGGTTGATATAGTTGAAAAATCAAACCCAGACATAATAGACATAAATTATGGCTGTCCGGTAAAAAAAGTGGTTTCTAAGGGAGCTGGCGCAGGAATATTAAAAGACATATGTTTAATGGAAAGCTTAACTAAAGCAATTGTTGAGAGGACAAATTTGCCTGTTACGGTCAAGACAAGACTAGGGTGGGACCATGATTCGATTAAAATAGTTGAAGTAGCAGAAAGGCTACAGGATATCGGCTGTAAGGCAATTTCTATTCATGGAAGAACACGGGCACAAATGTATAAAGGAGAGGCTGACTGGAGTTATATTGAAAGGGTAAAGAACAATCCAAGAATGTATATACCGGTATTTGCTAATGGTGACATAAACACACCAGAAAGAGCAGCGCACATTAAAGACCAGCTTGGATTAGACGGCGCAATGATTGGAAGAGCATCAATAGGTAATCCCTGGTTTTTTAACAAAGTCAAACACTACTTTAAAACCGGGCTACACAAAGACTCTGTCTCAATTAAAGAAAGGTCTTTAGTTGCAAAAAGACACCTTGAAATGTCTGTAGCCTGGAAGGGTGAAAAGCTTGGAGTTTATGAGACCAGAAGACACTACTCAAATTATTTTAAAGGCATTCAAGACTTTAAACCTTTTAGGCAAAGCCTAGTAACAGCCGAAAGTTCAGAGGAGGTGTACAGCATTCTGGATTCTATTTCTATGAAATTTGCGGAATATTCTTTTTAACATAAAAAGAAACGATACTCGAAGCAATAAGGCCTAACATCAAAACAGTCATTATAACTACTAAAAAGCTTTTTACCTCAAAAACTACAGGGTATGCTAGGTCAGGGGCAATCATAAAGAGAGAATATTTTTGTTGAACTCCCACTAGGGCTGAACCAGCTAATAGCCCAAAAAAACAACCGGTCATACAGATAAGAAGGCCTTGATAGAAAAAGATTTTACCAACCTCACTTTTTACCAACCCCAAGACCATCAATGTTAGTAAATTATTTCTTTTTTCAACAACCATCATCATAAGAGCGCCAAACATATTAAATAAAGCAACAACAACAATTAATGAAAAAATTAAATATATTGCGATCTCTTCGGTGTTTAGCATTTTGTAAACAGTAATATTTTGTTGAACTTTATCTCTAACAACGAATTCTGGGCCAAAAAAATCAGCAACAGTCTCTTTAGTCCAAACGGCATCATCAGTTTTAAAGATGTTAATTGCTCCGACATCTCTTACCCCCAAACCATAGAGGCTTTTTATTGACTCAAGACTCATAAAAACGGTGTTGTTGTCTAGCTCTTCATTAACGGAAAACACACCAGACATTATAGCTTTTTTTGACCTAAAGACATCTTTTTCTGAAAAAACCTGGCCTTTTCCTGATTTTGGAACATATACGGTTAAAGGGTTAAGGGCGTCCTGAGTACTAATTCCTAAATCATAAGCAGCACCCAACCCAACAACAACTTCATCGAGATTATTTTCAAACCATAAACCTTCGTAAATAATCGAGTCAATATTTTTTTTTGGGTAGTTTTCATCAACCCCTATAATGTTTAATATACGATTGTTGTTGTTAACAGAAATTAAGGCTTTGTCTTCATAAGACTTGCTGAAACCGCATTCTTGACTCTCCAAGAAAACCCGCATATCATCTGTAAATTCAAAAGACTTCCCCCTTTTTGCACTAATTTTTAGCTCAGGCGAAACAGAAGATATAAATTCAAGACTATAGTTTTTTAGTCCACTAAAACCCGACAAAACAACAAACATTGCAGCTGAACTAAAAACTACTCCAATGACAGAAAGAATTGACATATAGTTTACCGCAGAAATTTGACTTTTTTTGTAAAAGTACCTCAACGATATGTAGCGGGAAAAGTTCAAAAATTATTTTTTTAGTGGATTATCTAGTCCTTTCAATGAGTTTTCGATCTTTTCAATATAATCCAAAGAATCATCCAGAAAAAAAATTAGTTCAGGGACTTTTCTCAACTGGTTTTTTGTTATTTGAGCAACCTCATGTCGAACCCTATTTGTCATTCTGGAAACTTCATCTAATATTTGTTTTGACATTTTAGAAGGAAAAATGCTTAAAAATATTTTAGCTGTCGAAAAATCTACTGTTATTGAAACTTTTGTCACCGAAAGAAGAATTCCGTAATTGCCTTGTTTTTTTATTTTTCTTTGAAGAATTTCAGCTATGTCTTTTTGAAGAAGCTTTGATATTTTTTTTTGTCTAGTTGTTTCCATTTCCTAAAATTAGATCATTTACTCCGAAAGATAAATAAAAATAAATTTAACCTAAATTTGTAATGTGATAAACAAAATTGAACACATAGGAATAGCTGTAAAAGATTTAGAAAAATCTGAAGAAATTTTTGAAAAAATATTGGGTAAACCCCCGTATAAAAAGGAAATCGTAGATTCAGAAGGCATAACTACTTCTTTTTTTATGCTTGGAAAACAAAAAATAGAATTATTAAAAGCCAACAATTTACACTCTCCAATTCATAAATTCATTGCTAAGCGCAATGAAGGTATCCATCATATTGCCTTACATGTTGACAGCATTGAAAAAGAAGTCAACAGACTCGAAAAGTTAGGTTTTGAATTTATTTCTAGAACCCCAAAAACCGGAGCAGACAACAAGAAGATTGTTTTTCTACACCCTAAAACAACGAGCGGTGTACTTGTAGAGCTTTGTGAAGAAATTTAAGATGTTTTGTCATTAACAAAACATTC
>CESZ01022905.1_pt1 | contig 89270 bp, 80 predicted proteins | sample 531081 | NCBI WGS metagenome assembly CESZ01 (sample SAMEA2621260, study PRJEB7988) | marine metagenome | biome: marine biome (ENVO:00000447); feature: surface water layer (ENVO:00002042); material: "saline water (ENVO:00002010), including plankton (ENVO:xxxxxxxx)" | depth 5 m | reverse complement strand
AAAAATTAGATTTTAGAAATTAAATCATTTAGAGCCATTCGTGGATCACTAACTTTAGTTATTCCGCTGGCCAAAAGAACTCCTGAGGTTCCTAAATTAATTGCTGCCAAAACATCATCTCCATTTTTGACACCTGCGCCGCATAGAATTCCTACATTTTTACTGATTTCACGTATAGCATTGGCCGTTCCACTTACAATTTCTGGATCTGCAGTTGTAACAGAAATATCGCCACCGATTAATTCAGGAGGTTCAACTGCAACATAATTCGGCTCTAATGCAGATAATGCTCTAGCTTCATCAATATCTGCTGCGCATGCACAGACAGTGAAATTTTCCGGAACGCTATCTAAAATCATCGCAATATGTTCGATAGAAACTTTATGTTCAGCATGATTGATTAAAGTTCCTTTTGCTCCTCTGTGGATTGCAGTTTGAGGATGTAACCAACCAGTATTTGAGCCGAAATTGATTGGGTCTAAATGCTGAGTCCAGACTTCTAAATTAGGAGCAACTGATGCCACAGAGGATAGATCGAAAGCAGATACTACTGCAACCATTCTAGCATCAGTTTCTATATCTTGCATGATCATTGCTAATTCTTCAGCAGCGACACCATGCGCCTCTTGATAAGTTTTGAAATTAACGACAATTAGCGCGTCCTTCATGGAACTGGGAGGCATTATACCGATATGATGGTGACGGATGAATTAGACTATTTCTCCATGTCCTACGACTTTGTCGGAAATATCTGAATTATTATTAATCTTAGACGATTCCCCTATCAAACACCTAGTTAGTTTGCATCCGTCTCCGATAGTAGCTCCTGATAAAATCACACAATCAATAATTTCACAATCATTGCCTATCGATACACCACTGGAGATTGACGATCCCGAAATCTGAGAAGATGTAATGAAATTGCTGTCAAAGAACCAGTTTCCTTCATTTGACTCCCCTTTATTGAATCTATTATTCGAGATACATACTTGTGTTGCTTCGATAAATGAAGATGGCGTTCCAGCATCAACAAAATAGCCCTTAAATTCTAATCCCGCCATTTTTCCTGATTTTGCAATTTCAGGAAATACATCTCTTTCTATACTGTGTTTTTCAGAAGAAAGAGATTCGATTACTTCTCTCTCAATCAAATAACATCCTGCATTAATGAGATTAGAAAATTCGGTACCTGGTTCTGGTTTTTCTTGGAATTTAGTTATCATTCCCGAGCTATCTAAACCACATACTCCAAATCTACTTGGATCTTCAACGTGCCATAGAGATAATGTTGCTAAAGCATTCATTTTCATATGATGATTCAACAAATTATTAACATCTACACTTGAAACTAAATCTCCGTTCAAAATTAGAACAGGGCCATCTCCTGTTAGATGCTCAAATGATTTAGAAATGGCTCCACCAGTTCCTAAAGGCTCGTCTTCGACAGAGATTATTACTTCAAAAGGAAGATTAGATGATGAAAAGAAAACCTGCATTTCTTCGACACTGTAACCAGCAGCAATAATTACTCTATCCACCGTATCAAAAGGAACACATTCAACAACTCTCTCTAGAAGAGTTTTGTCCAAAACTGGTAGCAAAGGCTTGGCTCTACCTTCTGTCCAAGGCCTCAGTCTTGTGCCGAATCCACCAGCAAGAACAACTACATCCACACTTCACCGGATATGGCAATGGATTTCAGCACTTCGTGCCCAAGATTTGAACATCGATAGGCGCATCGTTCAAAGAGCGACTTCCACTCGGAAGGTTGAGAGATATGAATATTCACGAATATCAAGGTAAAATTCTGTTTAAGCAAGCGGGAGTTAAAGTTCAGGATGGAATACATTGCAAAACGGTGAGCGATGCTCTTGATGCATACGACAAATTGGGAACTAAGGTAGTAGCAGTAAAATCACAAATTCATGCAGGAGGTAGAGGTAAAGGGACTCTTTATGACCAAGAAACTGACGATTTGGTAATGGAAGGAGGAGTAAAAATTGCTTTTTCTAGAGAAGAGGTAGAAAAATATGCAGAAAATATTATTGGAAGAAGACTTGTGACAAAACAAACAGGATCTGATGGAAAAATAGTAAATAATTTGTATGTAGAAGCTGGTTGCTCAATCGCTCATGAATATTACTTGGCACTACTTGTTGATAGAGAGGAAAAATCAATTCTAATCATGGCGTCTACTGAGGGAGGTATGGATATTGAAGAAGTCGCAGAAAACACGCCAGAAGCAATTCATAAAATTTGGACTCATCCAATAGATGGATTGAATGAAAAAGATGCTGTCGAAATGGCAGAAAAGCTCGATTTAGAAGGGAAATCAAAACAAGAATTAGTTTCAATGCTAAAGTCGTTATCTAGATTATTCGTTGAAAAGGACTGTTCTATGATTGAGATTAATCCGTTAGTGAGGTCCGATTCAGGAGAAATGATTGCTTTAGATGCAAAGGTTAGTTTTGATGATAATGCATCATTTAGACATCCTTGGATGGAAGAAATGAGAGATCATTCAGAGGAAGAGGAAGTAGAGACTAGGGCTCATGACCACGGTTTGTCATACGTCAAATTAGACGGAAACATTGGTTGTCTAGTCAACGGTGCTGGACTTGCAATGGCATCAATGGATGTGATAAAATTATATGGTGGAGAGCCTGCAAATTTCCTCGATATTGGTGGAGGAGCTACTAGAGAATCAATAACTACTGCATTCGGAATTATACTTGAAGACGATAATGTCGAAGGAATATTGGTAAATATTTTTGGAGGTATTATTCAATGTGATATGGTTGCTAGAAGTGTGATAGAAGCATCAAATGATCTTGGATTGAAAGTACCTTTAGTGGTAAGATTTTCTGGAACTAATCATGTTGAAGGGAAAGAAGTATTAGATAATTGTGATTTAGATGTACATACGGCAAGTACTCTTGCAGAAGGTGCGGAAAAAATTGTATATCTTACTAGGAGTGTGGAATAATGTCAATCTGGATTCATGAAGATAGTAAAGTCCTAATTCAAGGAATCACTGGCAAACAGGGTACTTTCCATGGGACAAAAATGGATGAATATAATACAAATGTTGTTGGTGGAGTCACTCCAGGAAAAGGAGGTCAGTTTGTAGAATTACCAAATAAGAAAGTCCCGGTTTTCAATACTGTTTCAGAAGCACTAGAAGTTACCGAGGCAGATGTGAGCTTGATTTATGTCCCAGCTAGATTCGCTGCTGCAGCAATTATTGAAGCCGCAGATGCATTTCAAGAAAAAGGTGAAGGGTTGATCGTTTGTATTACTGAAGGAATACCTATTTTGGATATGGTTAAAGCGGTTGCTAGAGTTAATCAATATTCGAGAGTTAGGTTAATTGGACCAAATTGCCCTGGTATAATCACTCCTGGAGATAATGGTGGTACTAAAGCCGGGATAATGCCAGGATTTATTCATGCTAAGGGAAGAATAGGGATTGTATCGAAATCAGGCACTCTGACCTACGAAGCGGTTGCACAAACTATGAGCGTAGGGGAAGGGCAATCAACTTGTGTAGGAATCGGCGGAGATCCGATTAACGGAACTGGTTTTATCGATTGTTTAGACGCTTTTGAAAAAGATCCTCAAACAGTAGCAGTAGTAATGATTGGGGAAATCGGAGGTTCGGCAGAAGAAGAAGCCGCGGAATGGGCATCAAAGAATATGACAAAACCCATAGTTGGTTTCGTTGCAGGTTCGACTGCCCCACCTGGAAAAAGAATGGGTCATGCAGGTGCAATAATTTCAGGAGGAAAAGGTACTGCAGCAGAGAAATTCAAGGCATTTGAAGAAGCAGGAATTTATGTTGCTAGAGACCCCTCGGAAATTGGAAATGTTCTCGTCAAAGCTTTGAAAGATAGTGGTTTAAGATAAACTTGAATGCGAGAGTCTTAGATATAAGACGTATTCAGGATTCCATGGCAAAGGGCGAGTCAACTGTTGGCGAGTCTGAAGAAATAATGGATAGTCTATTGGAAGGAACTTCAAGATCATTTTATTTGACTTTGAAAGTTTTACCTAAAAAAATTCGTAAACAGATAAGTTTAGGGTATCTACTTCCACGTTTGTCAGATACAATTGCAGATTCTAAGGTAGGCGAAAATAAGATTTTACTAAAATTACTCGAAGAATATAATCAAAGAATTCAAGATGAAAAAAATCCAATGCCAGATTTTTCTGAATTAGCAGAAATTCAGGAAGATTTTGCGGAAGCAAGATTGCTCAAAGAGGCGATTGTACCAATAAGTTATTTAGAAAAATCAGAAAAATTAAATGATTCAGATAGAAAAGAAATAAGAAAATTACTTCAAATCATTATTAGTGGCCAAATACTGGATTTAGAAAGATTCACAAATGCATCAGAGGGAAAAATAATATCATTAGTGAATGAAAATGAACTGGATGATTACACATACAGGGTTGCGGGGAGTGTTGGTGAATTTTGGACTCATATGTCATTAAATCACCTATTCACAATGAGAGATCATAAAAAAGAGATTTTATTTGAAAAAGCAGTAAAATTCGGTAAGTCCTTGCAATTAATCAATATTTTGAGAGATATACCTGAAGATTTGAAAATGGGGAGATGCTACATTCCAAGTAGGACTCTTGATGGAATTGATATGACTACTCAAGACCTTCTAGAAATGAAAAATATTGAAAAATTCAGACCTTTGTATAATTCTTATATTGATAGAGCCGAGAAATATCTTGATGAGGCCGTAGATTATATCAAAATGCTACCAAGAAATCAGTTTAGACTACGTCTCTCGTGCTTAATACCTGTTCTAATTGGGCAAAGAACATTACAATTATTAAGGGAAGGAAATATACTAGATTATGGAAACCGAATTAAGGTATCAAGATCAGAAATTAAAAAAATTATGAGGAAATCAATTTGGCTATCGATTACTGGGATTAGCCCTAAAAAAATGAATTTATCATGATTCACGGGCTGTACAATCCTGCGTGAAGTTCAATAATGAATCTATTGGGCTTGGTATGAAAGTAGTATGCCGGGAGGACAGATTAGTGATTCCGAACCAGAGGTCATGTATGACCTTGGGAAATCTATTTCTTTAGTATCCGATGAAAATAATTCTGTTCCAATTGAAAGAGTACGTAAAGCAGTTAATGTAACTAAAGAAGCCGTTCATGCAATCAGTATTACCGCTTTAGAAACACTGAGAGAAGGTGCTTTCTTCATGGGAGTGATTGGCTCTAGAGGAGAATTAGTAAATCCTTTTTCACATATTGACGCCGCTTTGTGGTCAGAAAATAAGTTACCATCAGATGTTGTAGAATCTGCATACGATTACTGTGAAGAGTTAACTCGTAGAGAAGCTGGAAATTTCTATCATTCTTTCAAATATCTACCAGAAGAAGAAAGAAGATCTATAATGGCTTACTATGCATTTTGTAGGAGAGCTGATGATATTGCCGATGGCGATTATGTAGATTATTTTCCGGGAGGTTCCGAAGAAAACCAGGAATCAATCGAATACAGGAGTAAAATTGAGAGACTGATTGAGGGAGTACCAGTCTTAGATAGATCTTCTTACAATGACAAAATGTCACAGTTATTCTACTACAGGAAGAAATTATCAACTGCGTATGGCAGAATGACATCAACTGATCCAATTTTTATCGCATTAAAAGATACTGTGAATAAATATGGAATTTCTAGACAATTATTGGATGATATGATAAGTGGAATGGAAGAAGATTTTCATCGAAATAGATATGAAACTTTTGAAGACCTATATTCATACTGTTACAAGGTAGCCTCAACCGTTGGTCTAGTATGCATAGAGATTTACGGTTATGATGATAAAAGGGCGAAAGAATATGCGGAATCATGGGGCATCTACATGCAATTAACAAATATTCTAAGAGATGTTGCTGAAGATATTGAGAGAGATAGGATTTACCTTCCAATAGAGGATCTTAACAGATATGGAATTTCAGAAGAAGATTTGAAAAATGGGAAAGATATCTTGAAACATCCAGGATGGAAACCTTTTGTGAAAGAATACATAAAGAGAGCAGATAAATATAGAGAGAGGGGGATGAAATTATTTCCACTTCTAGATAAATCTAGTAGATACTCCCCTGCGGCTATGACTACATTCTATCATTCGATAATGAAAAAAATAGAGAAAAACCATGGGGACGTTTTTTCTGAAAGGACACAATTATCAAAAACCGAAAAAATAGGTCTAGCAGCATATATTTATGTTAGATTTCGTTTCTTTGCATTATGAACAAAATAGGCCTAATTTAGGCTGAATGATAGAAGATATATTGAGTAAAATACTTGGGAGATAATGATATGAGAGTGGCTGTACTTCTTGAAGATAGGTGTAGCCCGGAAAAATGCAACGCTGAATGTTGGGTTTATTGCCCACCAGTAAGGAATGGAATAGAATGTATCATACTTGATGATTCAAGTGGTAAACCGATAATCTCTGAACCTCTTTGCATAGGATGTGGGATATGTGTGAATAAATGTCCCTTTGATTCATTAATAATTACAAATTTACCGGAAGAACTAGATGGAGAAATGACCCATAGATATGATCAAAATGGATTTAGATTATTTAGACTACCAGCGCCTAGAGAAGAGCAGGTTGTTGGAATACTGGGCCCTAATGGGATGGGGAAATCTACTGCAATAAATCTGTTATCTGGATCTATTCAACCAAATTTAGGAGACTGGACTATTAACTCTGCAGAATGGGATGATATCATTGAATCATTCCCTAGAGGTGAATTGAGAGACTATCTAAAATTGGTCGCTGATGATGGAGTTAGGATTGCTGTTAAGCCACAATATATTGATAAATTACCTAAGATTTTTGATGGGAATGCTAGAGAACTTCTTGAGAAAGTTGATGAAAGAGATGAGTTGGAGAAATATGCAGAATTATTAGCAATAACACATATCTTAGACAGGAATATAGGGCAATTATCTGGTGGGGAGTTGCAAAGAGTCGCCATATGTGCGACTATGCTAAAAGAGGCTGAAGTATATTTCTTTGATGAGCCTTCATCTTACCTTGATATACATGAAAGAATGAGAATTGTGAAGATAATACAAAATTTAGCAGAGATGGGTAAAAGAGTAATTGTAGTGGAGCATGATTTAGCAATTCTAGACGTTTTATGTGATCTTTTACACATTGTATACGGAGAAAGAGCAGCTTTCGGAATATTCACTCCTGCTAGATCAACTAGAAGCGCTATTAATGCATACCTTGAAGGGTTCTTAAAAGAAGAAAATGTTAGAATTAGAGATAAACCTATACAATTCCTGAGAGGTAGGGTTAGAGGCGAAGAAGTTGGTTTACCAATTCTAAAATGGGGAGATATGGAAAAAACTCTGGGAAGTTTCCAGTTGAAGACAGGTCAAGGAATGGTCAGGAGTGCAGAAGTTGTAGGAGTTGTGGGGCCTAATGCAACTGGAAAAACTACCATGGTGAAAATGATTGCGGGAGAAATCGAACCAGATCAAGGTTGGTGTACAATGGAGGCAAAAGTTTCATACAAACCTCAACATGTAAATACTGATTTCGAAGGAACTGTAGAAGATTGGTTGAATACTGAATTAGGACATAAATGGAGAACTGGTGAGTTTCATACACAGGTTGTCAGACCGTTGCAAGTTGACCAATTACTAGAATTGAGAGCTAAGAAGTTGTCTGGGGGAGAATTACAAGCAGTCAGTATTGTAATTTGCTTAGGAAAAGAGGCTGATTTATATCTCCTAGACGAACCAAGTGCACATCTTGATGCAAATGCTAGGATGGAGGCTGCTAAAGCAATCAGAAGAACCATGGAAAGCAACGAAAAGGCTGCCATGGTGATAGATCATGACATCTATTTTATTGATATAGTAAGTGATTCATTATTAGTTTTTGATGGAGAAGGCGGAAAAGTAGGAAATGCTATTGGCCCACTAGGTTTAAGAAAAGGTATGAATAAATTCTTAAAAGATGTTAATGTAACTTTCAGGAGAGATCATGAGTCTCATAGACCACGAATCAATAAACCAGATAGTCGGAAAGATAGAGAACAAAAGATTGCTGGAGAATACTTCTATCTCGAATAACTTGGACCATCGGATTCTTGAAGGATGATTGAAACCAAGGGTCATGACAGAAGAGGGTGACGAGTCTATTGAGGAGTTATCTGAGGAAGAAAAATCAGATGAAATTGAAATTGTAGACCCAATAATAATTCTTGAGGGAAAAATTGAGGAATTAGAGAAAGAGAAACAATATTCTGCCGCTGAATTAGTAAATCTAAGACAAAGATATGCCAGGGAGAGAAATACCTTGATGAAGTTCTCAGGTATGAATTTGGCTTCAAAAATACTCCCAGTATTGGATAATTTAGAAAAAGCAATTTCGATCGAGAATAGCGAATCAGAAAAATTTATTGAAGGAGTTAACTTGACTGCGAAGACATTGAAGTTAGTTCTAGAAAATGAGGGAGTAGAAAAGATTGATGCTTTAGATAAAGTATTCAACCCCTCATTCATGGAAGCAATTGCAGTAATTCCTGCCCCCGAAGGAAAGGAACCGGGCACAGTTATCGAAGTAATTGAACAGGGATATATGTTCCATGAACGTGTTTTAAGGCCGGTCAAAGTTATTGTTACTGAAGACCAAAATTGATAACTAAAGTTCTATTGGTTAGGATATGAATAGAATTCTCGTGATTTTATTATGTATATCCATGGTGCTCTCGGGATGTACTGCTGTTAACGATGAGATAACTGATGAGGTTTTCGAAATTTTGGGTTGTACTGATTCAAATGCACTAAATTACAATCAAAATGCTACAATTGATGATGAAAGCTGTTTGTACGAAGAGCCTCAGGAAATTCTTGAAATCCCACATATTGATGGTTGTGATAATACAAATTCAATTCATTGTATGCTACCTTTCCCTTCTGATGCTTTTCTAGTTGATGATCAAACTACAGTTACAGGTAAGAGAATTCATTATTCTTCGAATACTATACCGGGTTCAGGAACAGTTGACCCTATAGAGATACCAATTTTGAATCAGATGGATGGAGCAAGTCCTAATACACAAATTATGACTGCTTTTACTAAAGAACCTGATGTCTCACAATTAGCAGGACAATATAGTATTTCAAAAAGCTTGGAAAGCGGACACTCTACAGTTTTAATGAATAAATTAACAGGAGAATTGGTCCCTCACTGGGTAGAACTTGATGTAAGATCTGAGATTGATCAGCCGACTATACTTCACATTAGAACAATCAAAGCATTGGAACATAATACGCCATATGTAGTGATCATATCAGGTTTAACAGATGAGAATGGAGAATTAGTCCCTACTCCAGAAGGCTTTGCTGCATTAAGAGATCAAGTAATTACTTCATCCTTAGATATTGAAAATAGAAGATCTACGTTTCAAAATTTATTCTCTTGGATAGAAGTAAATACTGATATTTCAATTAATCAACTACAAACCGCTTGGAGTTTTCACACCTCTTCAACTGAATCAATTATCGGACCTCTGATTTCAATGAGGAACGATGCTTTAGAGAGAACTGGAAATGGGATAGGATGTACGATAGAATCTAATGAAATGAAAACTAAAGGAGGGAATGCGAGTCACTGGCTGATTACTGGAACCTTTACTGCACCTCAATATACAGAATCGTTCTTTCCTCCGACTCTAATTAGGAGAACATCCGCAGAAGATAGAACTCCGGTTTTCGTGGAAAATAGGGAGATTCCATTCTGGTTAGTCATACCATATTCTGCTGTAGAAAGTCAAGAACCTGCTGATTTGATAATTTGGGGCCATGGATTCCTAGGAAATGGGAATACAAATAGCCTCAGCGGATGGGCTAATGAAAATAATGTTGCAATGTTAGGAACTAGTTTTTATGGGTGGGCAGATGATGATTTCGCAAGCGTTGAATATGCTGTTTTAAACATGCACTACTTCCAACATCAGGCTGAAAGATTGGAGCAGGCAATGATTAATCAGGTTGTCATGATAAAAACATTCATGGGAGTCTGCTCTGATTTACCTGATTTTTACAATGGTGAAGAAGGTACGAAGATGGTAAACACAACAAATCCAACTTACACTGGATATTCAAATGGGGCTTTGAGGGGGCCTTCAATAATTGGATTATCTCCTGATTTGAATAGAGGAGTATTGTGGGCAGGAGGTTCATCATTTTCACATATTATTGAGAGATGTACACAATTTGATAAATTCTATTTTGTTTTCGCTAGTGAATATGGATATGATAATCAATTAGACAGAGCAGTTGCAATGTCAATAATGCAGTCACTTTGGGATTCGACTGAAACAGACACATTCTTGAGTTTGAGGAAAGGGGGTTTCAATGATCAAATACAACCATTCGAATTGATGACTTTATTTTCAATTTCTGACTTACAGATTTCTAATATCTCGTCAGCAAGAATGATGAGAACGGGCGATATCGCTTTACTCAATTCATCAACAATTACACCCTATGGAATCAATATTGTAGATGAGGGGCATGTAGGATCAGTAGGAGTATTCTTTGATGGAGGATACCTGCAAGCTCCAGTAGGAAATGAATACGGTGAAGAGCCTCATCCAGCACATGATGCAATAGGTGTTTTACCAATAGCCAGGGAAATGGCATTCAATTTCCTATCCGATGGAACAATTATAGATACTTGTAACGGATATTGTGATTTTAGTCCCGAAGATCTAATAGAAAATTAACCTACAGGTTCTCCACCTTCTCCCAAAAATGCTAGTCTTTTTAGATAGTCATTTTCAATTAAGAAAACAATAATTGATTTCGGAACAGATTGTCCTAAAATCATTTTGATAGCATCTTCGTCATTTATTGTAGAAAGCATTCTAGCTGTCTCACGTACTCTCCATCCTTCAAATCTCTCTCTTTCAATTAGTGAGGTTGAAATTACCGACCATTTTGATGCCTGATATAATTCACAAGTATTGATATCGCTACTGAACAATACTCCAGACTTTCCATGATATCTTTCTGCATGGCTAACCCAATTTGGAGGATCTTCAATATCAGGAATAGATACGATTGTGGCATCGAAATTCGCTTCATTTTCAAGCCAATACATTATCATCTCGATTCTTTCAGTTTCGGACCAAGGATTTTTTAGCGTCTGAGTTCTGTTTGAAGAGCCAATTGCGATAATTAATTTCAATTCTGGGTAATTTTCTAAACGAATCTCTTCGGCAGCGATTATCATTGCGGCATGTCCTTTGTGAAATGGTTGGAAACGCCCTAGAACTACAAAACCAGAATCAGGAAAATCAGATGGTGGGGGTGGAATTAAAGGTAATTTTGACATTCTTAATCCACCTTCACTCCGTATAAAAAATTTCCATTAAGACTCCATAACTCATGTTCTAAATATTCCCGACCAATAAGTAAACTAATATCTTTTGAGTCAAAACTATTGAGAAATATGTGTAATGATTCACTGGAAGTTCTATGAGAATTCATAGTAGGCAATATTCTAGGATCCTCGGAAGGCTCCATTGTTTCCCCTAATTCTTCTCTCCTACTCATCCAATCAAGAACCACTGATTCCGAGTAGGATCTCCTATCAGTTTTCGATAGCGAATTCATGAAATCATTCCATAATGAAAAATTAAGGAATTCATTAGGACTAGAAATATTGTATTTCAACATAGGTTCAACATACAAAAAGAGACGAGCATCCCAGCAACGCCATTCCGAAAATGAACACCATTTCGCCAAAAGAATTGTTAATTCAGCAATTTCTGATTCTTTAATTGGTTGAGAATATAAATTATCAGATAATACTAGACCTGGAGTTTTATCAGACCATTCCATTATATCTCCTTCTAAATCAACATCAAAATCTCTATGGAATCGATTATCTAATTCAGGTCGATAATTTCTCAATGAGCTATCTTCTACTTTTTCAAATAATTCTTGAAGGGGTAATGATACTAATTTTTTAAAATTAGAATGATGAACAAGATTTAGAATTACATCTGCCATGTCCGTACCTCGGGCCTAGCCAAAGAGAAGTACACAATGAACTATCGGTTAGGCATTCAATTGAAGAATAGATGACTGGGCCAGTCACATGAGCATCGGTTGCGAAGGGGAGATTAATTATGGCAACAATCGATGAGCAAATCAAATCTCTGGAAGAAGAAATTGGAAAAACGCAAAAAAATAAAGCTACAAATGCCCATATTGGAAAATTGAAGGCTAAAATTGCAGCACTTAAAGCGCGAAAAGAAAAAGCACAGGCTCACGCTAAATCTAGTGGAGGCGGGCCAGGTTTCGAAGTTAAGAAATCAGGAGATGCCTCTGTAGCATTAGTGGGCTTTCCAAGCGTTGGAAAATCAAGCCTTATATCTCAGTTGACAGAAGTGGAATCAGAAGTAGGAAATTTTGCATTTACGACACTGACTTGTATTCCAGGTTTGATGGAACATAAAGGTGCTAAGATACAAATTCTTGATTTGCCAGGATTAATCAAAGGAGCAGCAGAAGGAAAAGGTAGAGGGAAAGAGATTCTTAATGTAATTAGAGGGGCAGATATGGTATTATACGTTCTTGATCCGTTCCAAGAATCTCACTTCGACATATTAGACTTAGAATTATGGAGAGCAGGTATGAGATTAAACCAAAAGAAACCTCAGGTATTCATTACAAGATCAAATAAAGGTGGTATCGTTGTTAGATCCACAGTTAAACAAACAAATCTAACTCATGAAGAGATTCAAGAAATTGTAAGAAGTTTTGGAATTGTTTCTGCAACCGTTACATTGAGAACAGATGTGACAGATGATCATATCGTAGACACGTTGGCAGGAAATAGAGTTTACAGCAATGCAGTCGTGGTAATTAATAAGGTGGATTTAGCAAATGAAAAAGATATTCAAAGAACTATGGAAATGATCCCACTCAATTGGCCAGTACTTGAAGTATCAGCAAAAACAGGAAAAGGTATTGTGAATATGAAAGATTTTGTATTTGAAAATTTACGTTTCATGTCTATTTTTCTGAAGCCTCAAGGTCAAGAAGCTGATTTAGTAGAGCCACTGATTATCAAAGATACATCTACAGTAAGAGATGTTTGTGTAAAATTACATAGGGATTTCGTAAGAAAATTTAGATATGCAAGAGTTAAAGGGCCGAGCGGTAAATTCGATTGGCAAAGAGTGGGTCTAGATCACCTTCTAAAAGATGGAGATATTCTCTCAATAATACTGAGAAGATAGAAAATCTATCAGCGATGTATTCAGTAACTGAACGCCTACGCAGTTACATGGAAGGCAGGCAGAGGGACATTATCCCTATGGCTGAATTTGTAAATCTAGTTAGATATCTAAGAGGTAGAATTACTCTAATTTTTGGTATCTTTATCTTTGGTTTAGCATTAGGTTATCCTATCTCAGGAGATATAATTAGTTGGTTTTTACAAGCAAACGGATACCTTCCCGAGGGAGTTGAATTAATTATTATTCAGCCTATGGAAGTGATCTTACTACGATTAAGAATTGCAACACAGATAGCGATAGCAATGGCATTTACTATGATAATTATAGACATGTCATGGAATGGAAGTAAAATTATTAATAAATCCAATACAGAAAAGATTAACCAAAAAAAATCTAAAATTTTGATTTTATTTTTAGTATCCCTTTCTTCGATTGGACTAGGAATAATTGGGGCTATTTATGCTCATAATATACTAATTCCAATGCTTCTAGATTTTCTAGCAAATGATGCAAGTAATGTTGGATTAACTAATACTTGGCAATTACAGTCATGGTTAGGATTTGTTATAGGTCTCTTCTTTGGATCTATAATGAGTTTTCAAACACCTTTAGTGACATTATTACTATTAAGAACTGGGATAATTAGTAGATCAAGTTTGACTGAAAATAGAGGATTAATCTGGTTTTTTGCACTATTGCTAGGAGCTGTACTGTCACCTCCAGACCCGATTTCAATGTTCTTAGTGGGAGGACCAATTGTATTATTATTGGAAGTTGCACTGTTGATCGATAAATTTTTTACAACATCTCAATCTTCAGTTTGAATTCCTCTATTTTTAGCATCTTCTGCTTGTGCATCTAAGCGTCCTTGCTCAAGATCAACCATTCGCATCATTACTGCTCCAATTAGGATTAGCATTGCTATAGATAAGATTCCAACTCTACTATCAAACATTACTGTCATTAAACCATACAACAATGGTCCGATGAATGCTGCAACTTTTCCAAAGAAACCAAAGAAACCAAAGAATTCAGCACTTCTAGTTTCTGGAACCATTTGACCAAACATACTTCTTGCTAGCCCTTGAGAACCGCCAAGCAATGTACCCATTGCACAACCTAGGATTAAGAATTGTAGACCAACTGTAAGGCCAAGAGGTTCCCAAACTTTATCTCTAACTGTACTCGGAATGATATCAATTACACCATCTCCTAGATTTGTTGGATGGTCTATGCCAACAACAGAAATTTCGCTCATATCACCATAAATAGCGCTTACAGAAAATCTAGTATCTTCAAATGAATTAATTATATCATTTATATCTGAACCTAGTGCCCCTAAATTAATCGCTATAGGTTCATTGTCGTCATTGAATCCAGCCCATTTGTAAATTTCTGTATCAGTGTAGTCTTCATCGACTTCAACAATTCCTGCAAGACTTAATTTTGCCCACTCTTGCTCATCCCCACCTTCAATCTGAGCTATAGGGAAATCAAGTAGATTTTCATGAGGAGTAAAGTACCAAACTCCTTCTTCAGGTTCTTCATGTAATTGAACTTGATAGTCGGCATGATCAGAATACTCGAGAGGAGCGAAAGAAAGGGCTGCAAAACAAAGTATAACCCATCCAACAAGAGAAATATTTAATGCAGATTTAGTGCCCAATTTTCTTGCAAGTCTAGTGAACAATAATGCTGATGGCCAAGCTACAAATTGAATTGCTAAAATTGTAATAATCAAGTCGACAGTTGTTATTCCAAGTACAGTTGATCCAAATACACCTCCAAGAGCAGTCACACTATTAATTCCATCAATGAAGAAGAAGTATGCTAGCATGTAAATGAAGAGTGTTCTAAATTTTTCAACTTCACTAATAGTTTTTTTAATCTCAGAAATTGCTAATTTTGCCGATGAAACGAATCCTAAAGATGGCATCTCATTCTCAATTGGCGGTTCAGGAACCCATTTGAATGTCAATAAAGCGAAACTATACCACCATATACCTGATGAAGCCATAACGAAAGGAATTACCCAATCTCCAGTTAATGTCATTACCATAATAAGATGAACCAGAAGTAAAATTCCTCCGCCGAGATAACCATATGCAAATGCTAAATTAGAAATTCTATCCATCTCATCATCTTTACCCATATGTGGGAGAAGAGCATTGTAGAATACACCAGCCCCATTGAGGCCTACGTTAGCTAGCATGAAGAATACCATTAGCCATACCCACTGAGTTTCAATAGGTAAAAGTGGAGCGAATGCTAGAAGGAAAGTTGAACCTGCACCTACATAGGTGAGTATTCTTAACCACCACATCTTGATTCTTCTTCTATCAGCAATCACACCCAAAGATGGACTAATGATTGCAATAAAAAGTGTACCAATTGCCACTGCAAATGACCAAACAGCATCCCCTTGCATCTCTATAGAACCAATGGTTGTTGTTAATCCATTAGCCTTCAAGAAGAGATATGCATACCATGCAGGCAATACTGCAACGGTTACAGAGGTCTCAAATGCTGATTTAGCCCAATCGTAAAAAGCGTAACCTCTAACTTCTATTGGATCTGATTCTCGGTCAAGTTCTATTGTATCTGACATGCTCATACTAGGCTCGCGTTGACTTTTTTACTATTTAGCGTTGGGGCGGATTAGTCTTGTAGAAACGCTTAATTAATTATTAGATAATCTCTCGCAAGAGATATGGACGAAGATTATGGTCAATGGATTCGTCCCAGAGAAAATACTGTTGAAGCATTAGTTTATGGAATGAGTGAATGCGATGGAGTAGAATTAGATTTGAGATTATCGGAAGATAATCGACTTGTTCTCCATCATGATTCAAAAACCGAATTTGGAGAATATCCCGAATGTTTGACGTTGGATGAATTACCTGATTATGTAGAGCCAATAGATGATTTATTAGAGAAAAAAGAATTCATTAGAAGATGGACTGAAGAGGGAGCATTCACATGTTTTGAATTTAAGACCCCACATCCAAGTAGTGGTAAAGCGGGAGGTTGGTTAAATGGAAATGAAAGAGAAAAACATATGATTAAGATGATTGAACAATTAAATGAAATCTTAGAACCTATTGATTTACCAGATAGTGGCGCAGTTATTTATTCGTTTGAACCGAAGATTATATCGGCATCTAAAAAAGTGAAAACTAATTTGAAATTTAGTAGATTAAGGCCAAATATACGTTCATGGGGTAATTGGACATCACAGAGAATCGTTGCTACTCCATCATTTATTCTAAATTCACTACCCAGACTAATGGAAAAGCAAAGAAGAGAAAAATCTCCAATGTTACCTTGCTCTTTACAATATCTCAAAGGAATTGAAAGTAACCTAAGTTTAGGTAGAACAGTTGGTCTACAAGGGAAGAAATTAGAAAGACTGACAAAATTTAGGAAAGGATATCCGATTTATGTCTGGCCTTCTAAATCGAATGCTGAAAGAATGTTACTGGATGCAGGGTTAACTGGACTTACGGATGATCTTGCTCCGACTTCAGTGACTCTTGATTCGGGCCACGCGAGATGGACAAAACCAGCTACACAACCTCTAACAATTAAACAGCGAAAAGAATTAGACGACACTCCAATCGACCAACATCTAAACAAAGTTAATGAAATGAAAAAAGAGATCCCTCCCTGGCATGAACTTTCTAACAGCGAAAGGTTAGATTTCATATCTAATTGGAAGAAAAGATGGTCTTGGGAGAGAAGTATTGAATCATTAATAAAAGAAACTTCATCATCGAGTTTACCCTGGGAAGCCCCAAGAATAATCGGACATAGAGGAACTGGTAAATCGCACAGAAATAGATCTTCATGATTTATTCAATTCTTCTTAATGGTTGATTCTTAGGGATATATTTCGGCCTGTAAATAGGAGTACCTCGTCCATCTCTAGCATTTCTCTCATCAAGTATTTGGGCACTGATTCCTGCAACTCTTGCCCAGCCAAAAAATGTTGTATAATATTCAGGCATCCTGAAACCAACTGAGTGTAGTAAACTTCCACTAGCAATATCTACATTTGGATAGGGATTACTTATCTTTGGGATTTCACTTAGAATAGGAGGAATTACTTCTCTCAATGCCCTAGCAATTTTGAAATATTCATGTTCAGGGCAAATTTCATCACCTAATTCAAACAATAAGCGAGCTCTTGGGTCTTCCGCTCTCAAAACACCATGTCCAAAACCATAAATTTTCCTACGATTGGCTAATTCTGTACGTACAAAGTCTTCAATTTCCTGATGGTCAGATGTTCCAATTCTTTTGACGAACTCAAGACATGCCTGATTGGCTTGACCATGAAGAGGCCCTGAAAGAGCGTTCATAGCACTAGAAATAGAAGAGTAAATTGACGCCCATCCAGAAGCTACTGCTTTACCAGAGAATGTTGAAAGATTTCCTCCGCCATGATCCATATGGAGAATGAAAAAGAATCTGAGAACTCTCTCAATATCACGCGCTTGACTACCTTCAAAACCCATCATATGTACGAAATTTTCTACTAAACCTAGGCCGGGTTTTCGTGGCTTCAATTTCTCTTTCTCACCTCCTCTTAAACGGAAGATTCTAGCCATAAGTTCGGGCATTCTAGCTATAAGATTCATCGCATCAGCCCTGGTATCACCGGTTTTTTCCGCAGTTCCTAAAGCCATAATTCCAATTGAAAGCCATTCCATAGGATGACCGCTACCGGGAGTTAGGGATTCCAGAACTCTTAGTGCTCCTGTAGGGATATTTTTCCCTCTCTGTGTTAATTCAGCACGAAACTCTTGTGATTCTTCTTCAGTTGGTAGACGCTTATAGAACAGTAAAAATATTACATCTTCCTCTTCCATATTTACCAAGTCTTCAACAGGATAACCGACATAGTGAACCCCTTCATAAGGGTCAACAAAAGAAGTTTGACAAGTTCCAACTGGTACTCCCCTCAGTCCAGAATCTAAATTCTTATCAGTAATCGAAAACAATACATCTTCATCATTCATCTAGTACCACAAAATACTCTCCCAATATAGTTAAGTCATAATATCTCCGATATTAAGTTTAGAATATCGCATCATTCTATTCGGGTAAAAATCAATATTTTTTAATTAAATTACCCGTAATGATGAAAGATAATGTATTGAGGGAATAAATTATGCCTAATTGGCGCGAACGCCTCGAAGAATACGATGATGAGCATAGGCATATGCTTGAAGGAGGCTCGATTAGTCAACTATTCTTGAATTACTCTCTGTCAATCTCAAGTCCAGTTTTTGTAGGTATTGTTTATGCAATTATAATAAACTTAACACTTTTATTACCAATGTTTTATGATGGGAACTCTAATTCTGAAAGTAGTATAGATATACTAGAGAAATGGGGTTTTCAAAGCTTAATAATAATCCTTTTATGTGCTTCATTGGGTGCTATTTCAACTGTTATTTCTTCTTTGATAAAAATACCGCCAGTAAGGCTAGAAAGAAGGAGAAGATATCTCTACCCATTGCCATTCGTTGGATTCTTTATCACTACAATAACGATAATTTTCTCTACCCCTGAAGAATTACAAATACTAGGATATTTCATTTTGATCTCTCCAGGGCCAATATATATCCAAATATCTTATGCCCCAAGGTGGAGAATGATTGAAAGAATAGATAGAGACTTAAATCCATTTGAGGGTATGAAGAAGACAATATATTTAGAAAAAGAAAATCCTGAGTTAAGTGAACAAAATTTCAACGAATTAGAGAATGCTATAGAAGAATTAGATTCATGAATCAAGTGAAATATAATTTACTTGTGAAATTGCAACTATTTTACCTTCCATATCGAAAATCTCTGCTTCTGCCAGACTCAATGTTCGCCCTGCCTTGATCACTTTAGCTACACATCTGACATCAGTCTTACAAGGTCGTAAAAATCTAATATTAAAATCTGTAGTTGCAACTTTTCGATCAGAACCTATTTTTGTTAAAATAGACCAACAAGTAATGCTATCTGCGATTGTAGCAAGAATTCCTCCATGGAATGTTTCAAAAATTCCATCCCACATGGTATCTCTAGGAATAAAGGCCTCACATTCACCTTTATCGAGCCTCAATATTTTCATATTCAGGGTTTCAGTAATTGGAACAGAATTTATTCTTTCCAACATTGAATTAATCGTATTTTTATCTAAGGATGAGGTTTGGACCATGATAACAACTCATATTAATTTTAATTTAGGACCAATGTTTTCTAAAACCCTAAGTACGCTATCTAGATCATCGCGACTTAGTCCAGCAGACATTTGCGTTCTTACTCTGGCTCTATCTCTAGCAACCATTGGAAACACTATTGCGCCTGCCATTATATTACTCTTGCCAAGTTCTTCAGATAATTGTTTAGCTACTAAGGATTCGCCACACATTATAGGTATGATTGGAGTTTCAGAAAAACCTGTATCAAAACCTAGTGATTGTAATTCTTTACGGAAATAGTTAGTATTATCCCATAGCCTAGAATGATGTTGAGGCTCACTCATCAGAACCTGAATTGCGGCTTTTTGTGCCGCTGCAACACCGGGTGGTTGGCTACCTGACAAGAGCCATGATCTAGAGTGATTCAGTGCATGATTTCTGACTTCCTTAGAGCCTGCAAGAATTCCTCCCTGGACCCCTAATGCTTTAGAAAATGAACCAACTTCGAAATCAACTTTTCCCTGTAAGTTAAAGTGATCAACTATACCTGCACCTTTGTCACCTAAGACACCTTCTCCATGGCAGTCATCGACAAAAATCATTGAATTGTATTCGTCGGCTAACTTACTAATTTCATCCAATGGAGCTATGTCTCCGTCCATTGAAAATACTCCATCAGTGATTATTAATTTTCTTTCAGCATCTGAGTTTTCTTTGAGCACTGCCTCCAATTCCCCCATATCATTATGTGAATAAACTCCTCTACGTGCTTTAGTTAGCCTTACTCCATCGATTATAGAGCCATGATTTAATTCATCACTGATTATTACATCTTCTGAACCTCTAACCAATGTTGGAATTAAACCCACATTAACAGTATAACCTGCGGAATAAATTAAAGAGGATTCTACTTTCTTAAATTCAGCAACTTTTTTCTCCGCTTCAAGATGAATATCCATTGTACCAGCTATTGCCCTAACTGAGCCACTACCGGCCCCATACTTGCGTGTAGCAGAAATCATAGCATCAATGACCTTTGGATGATTTGTTAGATTAAGATAGTTATTTGAAGAAAGCATTATTGTCTCTTTACCATCAATAACACATCTCGCATCATTGGACGTTTCTAGAGTAGGTGGATTCCAATCTAAACCCTGTTTTTTAATCTCGCTGAAACGTGATGTCATCCATGAAGTGTCCGCAGCCATGAACCTGCCAAGAGGATAGGGTTCATTGGTGCTTCTATGGAATGATTACTATTTTCGTAATCGACGATTTAAAGATTGGGACCCATACGGATATCCGATGACATCAGGAGTTAGCGTAACAATATTGGGTACTGCTCAAGATGGTGGCATCCCACAATCTGGTTGTTCATGTAGAACTTGTATGGAAGCTCACAAAGATTTCAAATTAAGAAAATATCCTGTATGTTTAGGAGTTATTGGGTCTGATGGGTCCAAGCACATTATTGAAATTACAAAAAATCTATCTGAGCAATTAATGATTTGGACAACAATAGGTAAAGAAATATTTATTCCTGAAACTGTGTCAATTAGTCACTTACATCTAGGGCATATAGAAGGTATTGGACAATTTGGGAAACCTGTAATGGGATTAAAAAAAATTGATATCTTCCTTAGTAGAGAAAATAAGAAAAATTTCGATAATAGAAGTGATATTAGATTAATGATTGAAGATGACAATATTAGAACACATGCAAAGGAATTTTATCAACCATTTGAGCCAAAAGAAGGATGTGGTTTTTCACTACAGTTTATTCCTATCCCTCATAGAAGTGAATTAGGAGATACTTCTGCAATAATTATAAATGGAAAGGAAAGAAATATCTTATTTATGCCAGATCAAGATTCATGGGAAAAAACACTGGAATATTATTCGAAAGATAATGTTAGAGATTTTTTCAGAATTTTTGATATCGATGAAGCACTAATTGATGGAACTTTCTGGAGTATGGAGGAATTACCTGGGAGAAATATTTCAGAAATACCACACCCTACAATACAAGATAGTCTGCAACTCCTTGGTAAGAAAATGGAAGATGATCCTGAAATCTCATTTTTACATCTAAATCACTCAAATCCAGTGAATGATATCAATTCAAAACAAAGAAAAATTGTTGAACTTAATGGCTGGAAAATCGCCGAAATGGGCAATGTGCTAACATTATAGGATATTCTAGCGGTAAGCCTCTTGAATGAAGAAATAGGCGGTTAATCATGCACCTGTATGGCAAAGTGTCCAGCGGACTAGGAAGAGCGCATATATTCATGGCTCAACCACATTACCAAGAACAATTTAAGAAAGTTCTCAAAGTCAGTGCATGGCCTGGAACCTTAAACCTCGATATGGAAAAATCAAGTTTGTCAAACTATCAAGATTTAAGAATTTTATCAGGGCTTGAGGAAGGTGAAGTCAAACTAAAAACTAAGCCGCTTAGGATTAAAGGTTTTGAAAGAGATGGTAAATCTTTTGGAGGAGCAACGGCTTTTCTTGCCAAAATTTCGTCCGATGGAAAAAATTGGATAGAATGTGCAATATTGATTCCAGACCTAACAAGACATACGGAAACAGCAGAAGTAATTTCGGGTTCATTTCTAAGAGAATCTCTTCCATGTAATGATGGGGATAAATTAGAAATCAAATTAAATTAAGAGAAGATTCCCAATCTCTTTCAATTAACATCCCCATCTCTAACTTCGCCATGGATAACCATCTCTTAAATCGATATTTTTTTTCTGGTGGCATAGAGAAACCTGTTGTGTCTGGTTTACAATCTAAACCCATTCTTTCAGAAAATTGGTGTTCAATCGACCAAAGAATCAGGCCATTAGAGGGTGCTCTTCCTAAATCTAAGGATGTTTCAGGATTTTGTAATGCTGATTTGAATAAATCGAAATCAATTCTTCGAGTTGCAACACCCGTAATTGCCGCTGCTATTCTTCTAACTTGATTCCATAAAAATGCCTCGGAACTAATATGAATACCAATTATTCTACCATCAGAAGAGTACCAAGGTTCACAGAAATCAATGGTACGAATTGGATTCTTATCTTCTTCTAATTTACAAAAATTTGTAAAATTATGAGTGCCGACAATATATTTGCAAGAGTCAATGAATAATTTTTCATCTATTCCTGCTGACCATTCTTCAATTAATTCAGTTCGATAAAGATATGTCCTATTAATGGCAGCTCTGCTTCTGATATCAGATTCAACTTTGACCAAGTTCCATGCGCACAAACCTTCAGGGAATCGATTATTGAGAACTCTAAGGATTGTTTTTTTCTCTACTTCATTCCAAACCGTAATTGGTATGTCTATACAAGCAAGATTCATTCTTACACTAACACCAGCATCAGTTCTGCTGGACATTTCTAGACATCCATCAGTCCACCAACTAACCTTCCTTAACGCGTTTTCAATAGCCTTTTGCACTGTAGGAACATCTGGTTGAATCTGAGAACCATGAAAGTGACTTCCATGATAACCAAATGCGACCATAATACGGCCGCTAGTCAATCGGAATTCCCCCCTTATTCCTCAGTCAGATATTCCATTGCTTCCTCTACAGATGAGAAACCTAATCCTAAAATTGCGAATTCAATTGCAATGGGAATAAATTGTCTAGCAAACTGCTCACTGCGATCATAACCAACTTTAACATCAATTGAATCTATCAATTGTTTAGCAGCCTCATAGAGATGGAAAGAAACATCAACATCTTCTATCTTCTTGCCAAGCTCAATCAACTTCTTGAATTCTCGAACAGCCATAGGGACACGATCAAACTCTATCAGGGCATTTGCAAATGCTGCCTGATATTCAGCGTTATCTGGCTCTAAACCTGCTGCTTTTCTAAGATAGGACTGCACTTTACCCTCATTAATTCTATCATTTCCTTTTTCATCAAAATTACCATTTTCTTGAATTTCAAACATTGCTGCTTCAGCCCAACCATGATATCCAGCAGGATCTTTAGGATTTTCATTAACATGATTCTCAAATATTTCCATGGCTCCCATGAAATCTCCTTTGGTAATGTGTTGTGCTGCAATTGTAATGATATCTTCTTCGGACATGTGAATCCCTCTAATGTACTCTCGATACCTTTTCATTAATAACAATGCGGAAACCTAAATTTCTATTTCAATATTATTTTCATCTATTAATTCGTTTACTAATTCATATACAATCATTGGCTTTCTAACTCCAAAAATACACTCAGAAGGATTAATTGGTAACTCCTTTTTTGGCCTCTGATAAGAGATAAACAACCTGATAAAATGAATTATCTTTTGAAATCCAGATTTCTCAACTTTGATTTTAGATTGTATTTCTATACTTTCTTCTGTGATCGGTAAAATATTACCATATCCTATTATTTTTCCAAAAAATGACATCTGAGTTTTGAGATTAACTAATTCATCCAGCCTAAATACTGTGATTGAATTATAAAATAGCAAAATTTTCCTCCTTATGTAAATATTCTTATCAGTAATTAGGTATGAATAAGAAAATTGCGAAATGATATTATAAATCAAGAAAATCATGGAAGTTATTATTCCCAGAGTTAGAAACCAAGTATCAAACCATTCTGGGATGTTTATCCCTTCTCTGCCTATTAGCACTAAAATCCAGTCAATTATATTCACAATATACCAAACAGATGGAATTAAACCGACAATTATCAAGAAAAAAGTTGTCCTCAAACTTGATGTTGAGATATTAAGAAAATGATTAATCCTCGCAATAAATAGCATTACAATAATGAATGCGAAAACGTCAATTAAATCAAATAGCTGATCTATAATTCGTAGAAATGTGTAAAAAAATCCTTCCTTTCCTTCTGCAAAAATAGTAACTGCTACTCGATAGAATATGAAATGTACAGAGAAAATAATTACTGCAAGAAGATACCTTGGAGAGTATGAGAGGACTGTCGGTGAACCCATCCAAACAGGAATTTCATCATCATTTAATGAAGAAAACTTTCTCCTTACCAATTCTTCATCAATAGAATCTCTGAATTCAGATACAATTTCATTCAATAAAACCACATCCTAATGTAATAATCCCCATGAATGTTCAGCATTACCATGAATCCATGAATAATCATCCTTTGTTCGGAGCCCTTGCTCATCAGAAATTGAAATACGTAATAATTCAAGAGGGTACTCATTGTAAGTAAGATGACTAATCATTCCCGCACGAGTTGGCTGATCGAAGGTCCATCTTGCCCGAGATGCGGCTCTGACTTCTAAAGAAATCTTAGTTTTTTCATTCCATAAACGAACTCTAAATTTTGGTAATTTGTTACCATCATTATCGAATAATATTTCTTCGTCTCCTTCGGGATCAACTAATTCTACTTCGCAATTATTAAATTCTTCAGTGTTATCTCTGTTGGCGTCATGAAATATACCGGAGCCACTCATTTTTTTCCTAAAAATATCCCTTAATTTCCAAGGTTTATCATCCATATTTAGACAAGAAAATGAAATATGAGGCATGAACCAGTCTAGATAAGAACCATCATCAAAATGCAACATACCCCAAAACCAAGGTACAGTTGGCGCCTGGACGCTAACTTTTTGGAAATATCCGGTACCTTCAAATTTTTCACCATCAATTACTACAGAAGCTTTAGTTCCCTGGATTCTCAATATATCATATCCCATATTGGAAAGGAAAACATTATTCTTGTAAGTCAATTTACTTGGTGGCCCCCACCAAGGAGTAAGTTCAGCCTTAATTGAACTTGGAGCACCATTTTTCTGGGCACTTTTATCGCTAGTCAGATTAAGCCAAAATTTCTTATTTCCTTTCGTTAAACCGAGTGATAAATCATCATCAACCAAGGGAATCACTGCGCCGGAACCTTCTCCAGATCCATCAGAAGGCCATAATGGATGTTTATCATCTAAAGACACCATCTTACATTCTTTCATTACTAAAGGCTCATGCATTTCCTTACCATCATACCACCATGAGCAGACCATTCCAGGTACTACATGGCCTCCATGTTCATCAACCCTCATCCTTGAACCTGGTTTCCACCAATGATGATTGACACGTATTGCTGGCGTTTCTTTTGATGACCATAGAACCATCAATTGTCTTGATCGTGAAGGATTATCAGGATCAGGAATGAATAAAATAACCCACCACCACCACCATGAAAGTCGCGGTAAAGATGGCATAATATCCAAGCGCCACAATGAGGAATAATCTCCAGAAAATCTAGTTAATTCATCATTCATAATTAATCACATAATCTCCTTTCTTTTGAAAATTAATTGGCCAATCAAAATCATTCCTAAACTGAAAATTAGAATGAAAACTATGCTGAGTACTAATGCAACGAAAGGGCTTCCTGTACCCAGAGTATGAACTGGAGGATGCCAGAAGAAAGATATCCCAGTTTCCAAACCAAAAGCATTTGCTTTTTGCTGCATTAGAGCTGTATCACTCCAAGCTATCATTACAGTAGCATCGATAATCTGTATAGCCCAATGAGAAATGGATAGCATAGGAATAGTAGAGTTAGGAATAGTGATTGTGAACAGACCCATTAGAAATTCCCATACTCCAAATAATATACAAAGATACACCCCGTATCGAGGTAAGACTAATCCCACAGTATTGAAAACTGAACCATACGCTGTCAAGACTAATATTGTAGAAAGTGAGATTCCGAACCAAACGGGATAATCTGAGAGTCGGATTATTGATTCTCCAGGTCCAATTATTGAGGTAATAAAAGCAATTATGAAAGTTAAAATTACAGTGTATGAAACAACAATTGCCAGATAACCCAATAATCGATATAGGATAAATTCACCACGATGAATTGGTTTAGAAAGAAGATAATGCAATGTCCCATTTTCAGATTCATCTCTAACTAACCCTAGTGCTAAAAATAGAGGTAAGAATAGACCGAGAATCATTACAAATGCAATTTTTCCAGTCCCTATTATGAAAGTCCTATGACTAGATTCACCAATATGTCTAGAATCGTCAGGATCTTCATCTACATTATTATCTGCTCGGATACTGACGAGATTTCCATTCAGATCATATGTCCATAGAACATCGCAAAATATTCCATTCCTATTACTATCGCTAGGAGTGCTTTCAACCAGATAATCATCTTTCAGACAGTCTCCATCATCATCGAATCCTTGAGAACTGGAAATACTTGTTCCATCCCAATCAATATCATCTTCGTCAATATACATCGATTTAGGATGTTTTTCCACCAAAAAGGGTTCTGTTAGGTAACCCCATTCAGTATACCAACCAGGCTCGGTAAAAAATTCACCTTCTCCTGTAAATGAAGCCCCGAACATGATGTAGGTTCCATTCTCGAATTGACAATAATTTCTTTGTAAAGTATATCTCCCTTCACCAAATGGGTTACTACCTAAATTTCCTTCTTCCTCACAAAAATAATCTCCTAAACTCCAATCAATCCAGTTTTCATTCCATGAAAATGGATTAGAAGAATTTACATCGATCCATGTTGGAGAAAAATAACCCATTGCATATATCCAAGTATGATTTCCGTAATGGTTTCTAGGTTGATCATTCCAATCTATATCTCCTTGGTAAATATAATCTGATGAACCTGGGAAACTAGATTCATCATAGTCACTTGTCCCATAAATCAATTCCTGCCCTAATGGAAAACCATCATTATCCCAATCTTGACTATCTCCATCATTATCAATGGATTCGAATTCATCCCTAATTGAATCAATGTAAAATATTAGAAGTAAGGAGATCAATAGTACGCCAACTCCCAAAACAACCCAAGTTGAAATACGATTACGAAGTTGTCTGATTGTTAGTTCTGTAATTGCTCCAGCTTTTCTATCAAGTTGAGTCCAGACAGTAGTTGAGAGACCTCTACCTTGTTCGTCTAGTTTTTCCATTTTCTAGCCTCCAATCAAATACTCTAATAAAGATTCTAAATTATCATCAGGATTATCAATTCTAGAAACTTTAACTTCTGATTCAACAATTACTCTTGGCAAAACTGAATGAGCCGCAGACAGATCGTTGGTTTGAATCTCTAACTTTCCATCTTCCGGAAATCTTACTCCATAGATAGGTTCTTCGCTGATAAAAGCATTAGCTAATTTCCGGGGCTCTTCAGTTGTGATCATTATTCTATGAGGGTGTTTATCCAATAGATCCCTAATTGCATAAATATTCCCTAAGGCCAATAATCTTCCATTATGCAATATAACAATTTGTTCAGTAATTCTCTCAATTTCTTCAAGAATATGGCTGGAAACTAAAACTGTTTTACCCTGATTCCCGAGTTCTTTTATTACATTCATAATACTAGTTCTTGCAATCGGATCACAACCATGTAGTGGCTCATCTAAAATTATTAAATCAGGATCGTGTACTAAGGCATGTGCAATCTTAACTCTCTGCCTCATTCCTTTACTATATTTGCCAATTTCTTTATGCCGAACATCGTAAAGTCCAACGAATTTCAAAACATGCTCTGCTCTAGAATTTGCTTCATTACGTGTCATCCCATGTAATCTAGCTAGAGTAGATACAAAATCTTGACCTGTCATCCAATCATAGAGTCTCTCCGATTCACTCACATAACCTATCCTTCGATAAGGAGAAGTATCTTGCCAAGGATCTATTCCAAATAATTTGACACTACCTTGACTCGGCTTAATTCTACCCATTAATAGTTTGAATAATGTAGACTTACCGGCCCCATTTGGTCCTAAAATTCCAGTTACTCCCCCTTCAATAGCCAAAGAAACATCATTTACTCCAATTACTTGACCGTACCACTTGGAAACATTTTCAACTAAAACAGAAGGGACTTTTTCATTACCACTCATTCTCTAGTAACCTCCAGTGAACTAACTCTAGAAAATAGTACTAATATTGATACTAGATTCATTAAAATTAAAGATACAATTGATAAGGATAAAGAATGAGAATAATTCAGTTCCAAGCCCAACATCCACTGCCCGAAATGAGCGAGGCAATCATACGGACTTAGTATGTATAAAATAGATGTCTCAAATTGAAGATCTATCAATAAAGCGACTAATTTAGTTCCATAAATTATACTCAGAAATGCAATAGCAGAGAAAAAACGACTTTGACTAATGCTGGATAATGCAAGTCCTATCGAAGTATATGTAATTACCAACATAATACTACATAATAGTCCGGCTAAGAACATAGGTAATGTGTCAATTAAGAATCCCCAACCTTCGCCTTTGAAAACAATAGCCAATGTATAATATGACATATACGAAAAGACAATTACGAATCCTAAAACTACTGCAACACTTAGATATTTCATCGAGGTGTAATCAATTCTTGTAACTGGTCTAGAAAAATATATTGCACTAGTCCCATTTCTCCTATCATCAGAAATCATTCCACCCACAACAAGTGCCGTTAAGAGTGGCCAATAACAGAGATTTCTAGGGAAATAACCCAATACTTGTCCCCAAAGATTGCTCCTGTTAACACCCCACATTTTATCGATGAAACCATCTGGACCGGAGCCGAATAGAGATGAAAAGAACAGCATAGCAATTGGAGAGATTGCGCCTATGAAAATTACTAAGATTGTTAATCGAATGAATGGATTATAATTACGATGACCTTTGGATTTAAATAAACCAAATACATGATGTCTGAAAATTGCATAATTTCTAACCCATCTCGGACCAAAATCTCCATCCCAAGGTCGATAATTTTGCTCAAAAATTGCACCTACAGATGCCTCCCTCTTAGCAGTAATAGCAAAGAGATCTTCATCTCCGTCATCAGAGCCATAAGCGGCTTCCATACGAGTTTGCCTACCGTCAAGATCTATCAAATCCTCACTCATTATACGCCCCCCTTGTATGATCAGGAGTCATCAAGTCAGAAGTTGTCTTGACTTCGGCCCCTAACTTATCCATTATCAATAGGAAAATATCCTCTAAATCAGGTTCATATTCGCCCATTCTACGAACTTGTACTCCGCTTTCCACAGCGCATTCTAGGATAGTTGAAATTGTATCTTCTGATTCAACCTTAACTCTAATAATTCGACCTAAACGACGAACGGATAGTCTACGAGATTCTAATGATTCTTGCATCCTAGAAGCACCCCCCCATACAGAAATTTCTATTTCTTCATCTACTTGACTTGCCAACTCTTCAATTCGGCTATGAACCACAATTCTTCCTTTGTAAATCATTACAATACTATCACAGACTTCCTGAATATCATCCATTACATGACCGCTCATTAATACAGTTCTATTTCCTTGCTGTACGGTATTCCTTAGTGTCTGCAACATGAATTCTCTTGAACGTTGATCGAGACCATTAGTTGGTTCATCACAAATCAATATCTCAGGATCATGAATTAAGGCACAAGCTAATTTTGCGGCTTGTTTCATACCAGTACTGAATGTACCTATTTTTCTGTATCTCTGATCTTTAAGCCCCACATATTCCAATACTTCGTGCGCTCTTTGCGTCGCATGTGTAGGATTCATGCCGATTAATTCTCCAGAATAACGTACTTGATCAAGAGCTATTAATTCTGGATCTAAAGAATCATACTCAGGCATATATCCTATTCTAGAGCGAATTATATCACCCTGAGTCTTAATGTCATACCCTAGAACCTTACCTTGTCCAGAAGTAGTTGTGATAAGGCCTAAAATACATTTGAAAAAGGTAGATTTACCTGCTCCATTAGGTCCTAGAATCCCAATTGCTCCTGATTCTAACTTAAGATTTAGTCCTTCTAAAGCAACATGAGGGCCATACATTTTCACTAAGTCTACAGTTTCAATGATTAATTTATTAGAAGATGAATCAACCATAAAATCGCCTTCGCACTGCGAGTGTCATCACTTCGTTATAAATCACGTTCTTGAATTAATCCCCTACAAGACCTGATTAATTATTTTTATTTTTTAATGCGCCATCTCGTACCCTTACAGCAATTCCTTTTGTTAAAAATGCCATTTCACGAGCTGATGTGATTGGTATTCCGTGAGCTACTAATCTCCCATTCGAGTCTACAACTAAGCATGGCTGACCTGGAATTAAATGAGGATCTGCCCCAAGTACATATCCTTGCATCACATTCCTACCTTCGCCCACAAATGGAATTGCATCATCTACTATCATAACTTTAGCAACACCTGGATGATCCAATTCTTGACCTGTAAAATCTTCTCCGAAATTAAGTGGCGTTCCTGGCGATAACTGATTAATCATTTTAGCACCGTTTAATGTTAAAGAAATACCTCCATCTTTTAGTCTGGGAGAAATAATATGTAAACCATTAGAATAAACATTAACCATCCTTTTTGTTTTAGACTTACGTGTAGTCATTTCAGATGTCAACCTGCACCCTAAAGAAGGAGAAAGGCCATTCAGAACCGATAATTTATCCACAATAGAACATCGATCAATCCAATCGAAAATAACATCAATTCCACTTTCTTCAATTTGAGAGTGAGGATCGGGAGTAATTCTAATAAATGGAATTTCAGATAATCCTAATTCAATTAATTCGTCAAAAATCTCTTCTTCATCTAAAGGGCAATCCCAAATATCATCAGAACCATCAATATGAGACCAAGGAGACACGTCTTCTAAACTGTAAGGAATTAGCCCTATAGGAGTTGAAATAAGTATGATCGATTCAGGAGTTTCCTTTAATATGGAAATTACTGCATGTAGTGAGTTTTCACGCCAAGGGGGGCTGGACCCTTCGATGATTACTACTCTCTTAGGATCACCAGTAGAATTATCCCACCATGAACCTGGTATCCTCCATCTTAATGCTAGTAGAGATTTAAGATGAAGAATATGAGGTCTATCTTCAATATCATCAAGTAAGTTCTCACCACCCTTTCTGATAGGATTTGTAGAAGAAATCATCCTCAAAGATGAGACTCCAACAGGGCCATCATCAGAATCTTCTAATTGGTCCAGTACCCATAAAAATGCCTCTCTTAAATGAGCTGAAGAATGGCTTCTTTCTTCTGCTAATTGCCAAATTTTTCCATTTCTAATCGCTTCACGACATCGAGCCAGTTCTGATTGGGTAACTTCTAAGTTATGTCTTGCTAAGACTTTTTCACGTTCCTTACTATCCAATGACCTAACTTCTTCAGGAGTCCACTTAAACAATTCAGAAGAATTGTATGGCCATTCAGTGATTTCATCTAACCGGATAGTACCAGTTGGTGTCAGTAAACGGTTTCCTCGTGCAAAAAGAGCATAAGCTGCGGAGTCAAAAATATCTACACCCAATGCTATTGACATAGGGAATAGTAAGGGGTGACCACATCCAAACAAGTGAATGGGTCTGTCAGGAGGAATGGTAGATTTAGCCGATAAAAGTATTCGAAATAAATCCTTATATTTTTGATTTTCCATTAAGGGAACAATTCCTCCTATCGGATGAATTGTAAACCCTCTATTAGTACCATTTACTTGCCCCATTAGTTCACCAGCTAAGGCCCTTAAGTCATCATGAAGACCTCCTTGAATTGGCCCATTCAAGAGTAACTCATCACCAGCAACATCTAACGAATTAGGAGCCCTTTCAGCAGTAATTTCTACTGCTGATTCTATTTCTTCTCTACTCATCTCTGGTCTACCGAAAACATCTAGCATGGTTCCAATATCTACACCGATGTCTCTTTGAAACTTTACTATCTCTTCTACTCCAACTTCTACATCACCATAAACATATGATTGAAAAGTACCTGAATCAGTGACGATAATTCCAGGGAAGTCAATTAGTTCATGTACTCCATTTTCTAAAGCAGATTTACTCAAATCATCATGTTTCCAAATAACATATGAATTAGTGATCAAGCCATCAACTCTATATTTTTCCCACATTTCTCTAGGTTCAATAGTTCTGATATTCGGATTGACTACTGGTAGTAACATTGGAGTATTAAGCATACCATGATTTGTATGTAAACGTCCAATTCTCGCCATACCATCTTTTTGTAAAATTTCAAACTTACCTCTGTCTTGAGGGCGACAAGGTTTAGGATTGGGACGTGTATTCACAACATGACTGGGGCAACTATCAGTCATCAATCCTCGCTTACACGAGATATGACTGAAAGACTAACAACTCCATCGGTAAGCTTCATTAAAACTCGGTCTCCAGTATTAACTTCCAATGTGGGATTTAATTCAAAACCATGAGCGTAAGGAACATTTAGTAGCGAAGCAGCCGGTAAAGTAAGTGGACAAACGTCACAATTTACTATTGCCTTAGGGCCTTTACCAGTATATATTAATCCCATTAAAACGAATGGAGCTACGGTTGATCCTGAACCTTTTGGATAAATTAGAATAGTATCTTCTATGGCAATTCCGTCAAGTGGGTGGCCTCTCTCTTCAATTACCCCAGTATCCCTATTTACGTATCCGAGATAAGTTATAGGAACATCAGTAACTAAGGCTCTTCCTTCTATTGACCATTCTTTTTGACTGGGGAGGCTCTTACCACTTATCTCCAAATCTCCAATCCTATGCTTCTTATTTGAAAACATTGGTTTGACTTTAATTGATTCTAAAGTCGGTCTCGGATCAGTAATTAAATTAGGGTTAAATGCATGATCTACACAATCAGAAATTGTTGAAACACTAGTCGGCATTTTATTTAGTCCTGAAGTAAGATAATGTTCAGCCTTGAGAGAATTAGTCAAGATATGATTAAATTTTTTCCTATTATACGGTGTTACTTCTGGACATGTATCTTTCAATACTAAAGCACCCGCTTCTTCTAGCAAATCTATAGTACCATCAGATTCTAGAATATCATAATTATGACCACTAGTGAAAATCCATAGGCGCTTTTCAGGAATATTTTCCCCATTTTCCATCTTGGAACGAACATAAGATGCTGTTGCTCTGACTTCACCAACACTGGCTTGCGGACAACCAATTACTACCAAATCAACAATACCTTTTGGAGATAATTCTTCATACCTTAGTTGTAAATCATTTTCAGTGAAAATTAATTCACCTTGATAGTTATCAAAAATTGGAGAATCATTGGTATATCCATCAGCCCAGAGCATTGGGCAACCATAATTTGCCGCTGCTGCAGTCAACGCTTTTTTCATTTCAAAACTCGCATTATCAGGGAGCCCGGAAATATGGGGCATCATCCCCCATGGCATTCTCCATTCGGGCCTTATTTGCTTTCCAATCCAATCCCCTAAAACACTCCAATCTGAAATATATTCCATTGGACATTCAACCTTAACATGAATATTGGGTACCCGATTTTCTTCGATATGAAGTCCCCAAAGTGGAGCCCATCCTGTCAGTGCTGTCGCTAATGCCGATAATCCAGATTCCCTATTTGTAATCAAAGAAGTATAAGAATTAGAGAAACAAACAGCATTAGACTCAGCCCAGGAACCAATCCCTTCTGCTAAGTCGATTCCTCTATCATAAGGCGTGCAAGATAGTGTCGCATCGATTCCAAGATTACTATAAGCATCAATTATCTCAAATTGATATTTCAAGAAATCTGGATAATCGATTTCCATCTCTTCCATTTTTTCTCTATCACAACCTGCTGAGTTAAGAGTCGTGGGTATTGAAACAGTTCCCTTATCATCTCCAGCCAAGTCTGAAAGAAAGCGACGAAGTCCGTGTCCGCCTGTTATTACACTTACTCCTGAAACATGAGAATGCTCACAACGTACGAAATCAGTTGCTCCCGCACTAGATGCAAGATCTATGACAAGCCTGGCTGCTTTCTGTTTGGTTGTACCATGTTCGCCATCAAGCATCGAAATTAACTCGCTTGGCACATTCATAAACAGCGGGCGGTACAGAGACTCAATAAATCATAAAGGTGAAAATAAGAAAATTATCAGCTTCTCTGTCTCTGAGCTTCAATAGCAACATAACTTAATGGAGCCTGAAGATTAAACGAAGGTACAAAACCAGACATTGGAATTTTAATAACATCATCTGAGAGTTTCAATATATTCTCAGAGATGCCATTCCTCTCTCCACCTACAACCAAAATAACATCCCCAGTCATATCAACATCCCATGGAGTAGAATCACCAATATCTTCTACTGAAATTATTCTAAAACCACACTCTCTAGCCTTTAAAATGAACTCTACACCTGAAGTCCAAAATAAAGGCAAGAATCTATGAGCCTTCATTGAAGCACGTTTTGCAGCGCTTCTTTCTTGATTGTTTAATTCGGCGTCGATAACTACGGCATCAGCACCTGAGACTTCGGCAGTTCTTATGCAAAAGCCAATGTTAACTGGATAAGATGCTCCTGCAAGTAACCAAATTAGTCCCCCCTTGGATAAAACCTCATCCATTGACGATTCAGGATTACGGCCAACTAAACATAGTATATCGGGGGTTCCATTCGAATTATTTCTGGACATACGCCATAAATCATTTTCTGAACCATAAATTACTCTAATTGCTAGTTCCTCGGCATAATTCAAAATCTTACTAATTTTAATCGATTGAGTATCTCTTTTAACAAGAATTAAACTAACTTCCTCTCCATCTTCAATAGACTTCAAGACTTCATCTCCACCACATCTCTGCATACTCATAATAATCCCTCTGAACCTATTTCTTCTGAATAATCTATTTCTTTTATTGGAATTAAAATTTCATTTCTTCTAAAAAATGGTAACTTAGTTGGCGGGTCATATACTGCTAGAATATAACTTCCTTCAGACTCAAGATTTCTTTCTAGCAATGATTTATTCAATTTTCTAGCTATTTTACTTACTTTACTCGAACCATAGAATCCTGAAAATCTCTTTACTGCAACCAATCTTTCAGGAACTTTGTCAATTTTTACTTTTGGATCATTAGGTTCTGGTAAATTCACAAAACTATGTTCTGACGGCATAGTAAATGCCATATTCATAGTATTTTCAGTATCCCACATTTCCACCGGAGAAGTCATAGCAATTTTTTCATTGGACTTATTGTTTCCAAAAATATATCCTGCTAAAATTCTAAAGTTACTTGAAGGGGTAAAATTTTGTCCTATTTCTCTCGAAACTCGAGCTTGTATCACTTCACTGTAAAGTCTTATCTCAAAATCATCAAAATTTCTAATAAGTTGATATTTTGGTTCTTCCAAAGTTTCAACCATGCATCTTCGAGGAAGCCTTTGGTATTGGTACTTTGTAATGTACATTTGAACAATTAATTATGAATGACTATCTTCTCCGATGTGTATGGATGTATCGAGAGACTTTGTACGAATTTTTACAATTATTAGTGGTTTGATTGTACTTTTATCATATGTTTATGGTGTTTCAAAATCAACGGATCCGATGAAATTATGGGGCGGAATTCCCGAGTCTTGGCAGAGATATATCGTACCATTCATGTTTGTAGCAGCCCTAGGATATCTGATTTACTGGTGGATAACTTTGTTTCAATTAGAGATTTCAGAATTAGAAAATCTAAGATGGCCTTGGTCGGATTCTGATGGATCAGGAATGGAAAGATTATTACTTGCTTACGCTCTATTTCTAATACCTTCTGCACTTTGGTTAGAAAGTACATCTTATCATTTATCTAATGATTATTCTTGGACTCCAATCATTGTTGTTGGGACATTACTTATTACTTCAATTGGTAACATTATGTTGGGATTGATAGCCTACAGCGCTTATGTCGATGGCATTCAAGGCTCACAAATGATGCTATTGGGTGCATTTTTGATTTCTATACAATGTATACTAAATGATCTAATAATTTGGTCAGTGAAGTTTCCTTGGTGATTATTCACTTAGTTTAGAATCAATACTTTTCAATAGATCTCTTATTTCAACAAACACATTCTCTGAACCTACATTATTATTATCTGGAATGGAGTTAGAAACTAAAGAATCTCTTTGTTCTAATACCAAATCACGAAACTCTTCGGAATTTTTGACACCTGTCAAAATGAATGGAGCGGCGCCAGCAGTTTCGAATTGCATTCTAACAACTCCAAACGCTTTCAACAAGGGCCCCTCATGAATAGATACATCCGTTAATTTATCTAAAGCAATATTCTGCTGTTTCTTGAAAATCCAACCCATACGCATATTTACTGAACGTTCAGTTAGTGCGGCTGACATGTGATTATACTGCTTTTGATGAATAATCCATCCAAATGGAACCCAGAATAACATTAGAGGGATTCCTATGATTGTACTAAGAAGTCCTATATTTGCAGTCAACCACCAATAAATAATTATTTTTCTATCAAATTCTACTGCCATCTTATGGCCACTGTCAGCGTATCCAATGGATTCCATGAATAGTGGATAGATGATTTACTATTTAAATTAGCGATTAAGCATGTAAATAGGAATTGGATTCATCTTATGTGAATTAATTCGATTAAATTTCAAATATATTTCCATTACTTCTATCTGTCTATCACTAAGTTTTGAGGCAGGGGAGGGGTTTTCAATTTCTTTCATAGCCCACTCTAATTCTTCATATGTAGCACCAATTTGTTCTTCATCAGTTCTCCCATCATTCCAAAGTCCATCTGTTGGAGAAGCATCTTGAATAGATTGAATTATCTCTAAGGATTTCGCTAATGAATAAACTTCTGATTTATATAAATCTGCTATTGGTGAAATGTCTACACCACCATCACCATATTTTGTGTAAAAGCCAATCCCAAAATCTTCAACCTTGTTTCCAGTTCCAACTACTATTCCATTATTAGAACCTGCTAAAGCATAAAGAGTAGACATTCTAATTCTAGCTCTGGTGTTAGCCATTGAAAGTTCGGACACATTGTAATCAGTTAGTTTTGAACGAAAAATTTCGTATGTTTCTGTCAAATCAATAATATGACCTTCTACATTACTCCACCTCGAAGTCAACCATTCAATATGTTGATTTGAAAGGTCATATTGAGATACATCTTGATTAATCGGCATATTAATTACGATTGTTTTCATTCCAGTTTTTGCGCAAAGAGTTGATGTTACTGCTGAATCAATACCTCCTGAAACTCCAACTACAAGAGTAGAAATATTATTTTGTTCAGCATATTTCAAAATCCAATCTGAGATATCTTCAGCTAAGTAATCCCAATCACTCATAGTTCTCCCTCTCTTAATGACATGAAACTCCATACTTCTTTAGACGCCAATAGTTGTATGGCCATGGAGTAATGAATCCTACGAACAACATAATCGGAATAACCCACCATGTCAATGTAGGCTCCCCCATAATTAGAAGATCTGTAGCATTCATCGAAGATTCCATTGCAATCATCGAAATAAGAGACATTCCAATAGCTACTCTAAATGCTTCTCTAATTCCCCCCATCTGTTTGATTAAGATGAAGGTCTCAAGTGCGATGGAGGTCATGATTCCATTGAACATTGCAAGCATCATTATAGACATTGCAGACCAGCCAAGATCAGCAAGATAAGGGATTAATTGGAATGCAGCAATTGTACCAAAATCACCAATACTACAGCCTATCAAACACCACTTGGTATTATGAGCAGATTGTTTCCAAACACTTCCATCCCTCCAATGGAAATCTTCACCCTTTCCATCAACAGTGTAGCCAGTTGACTTAATGTTAGAAATTAATACTTCTTTTGATACATTTTTGTGTTCAATTACTGCTACTCCGGATTCATGTGAAACATCAGCGGAAATCACTCCAGTAATACTTTCGAGGGCCTTTTTCACTTTACCTGAACAACCATCACAGGTCATTCCTCCAATATCTATCGATAGCGACTCTGACATGTAATTAAACGCACGAGGTTATACCTTTTGAAGTCGTGGTTATTTCCTAATCTACTTTTTCTCGATTAGTCACGTTCAAGAAAGCATCTACTGTCGGCGTTGATATGACCGTACCGAAGGCGGCTGGAAATCTAGACCCAGTAGCTCTTGAGACTTCATTGATTGAATTATGGAATCAAGAAAAAACATTTGTTCATTCGATTGAAAATAGGAGATCGAAACAATCACCTTTTACATTTCTTGAAGGACCTCCTACTGCGAATGGGAAACCTGGAATTCATCATGTGATTTCCAGACTTTACAAGGATATGGTATGTAGATGGAAAACAATGGAGGGACATATTGTTGAAAGGAAAGCAGGTTGGGATACTCATGGTCTACCTGTTGAAATTGAGGTACAAAAACAACTTGATTTAATGTCTAATGAAGCAATAGAAAATTTTGGGATGGAAGCATTCAATCAGAAATGTAAAGAGAGTGTGTGGACTTATGAGCAGGCTTGGAGAGAAATGACTGAAAGGATGGGTTTCTGGGTCGATATGGATGATCCATATGTGACCTTGAATGATGATTACATTGAATCAGCATGGTGGTCTTTGAAACAAATGTTCGAAAAAGGTCTTCTTTTTAGAGGGCATAAAGTTCTACCTTACTGCCCTCAAACCGGAACAAGTTACTCTAGTCATGAAGTTGCTCAAGGTTACAAAGAAGTTTCAGAACCTGCGGTCTTTGTTAAATTTAAACTAAGTGACTCAAATTCATCTATTTTAGCCTGGACCACAACACCTTGGACATTACCAGGAAATGTCGGCTTAGCCGTAGGCCCTGATGTAGTATACTGTCGGGTCAAAATAACCGCTGAACCGTCTGACTCTTGGGAGGGAAGAGGAGGAGCTGAATTGGGCGAGGAACTAATCCTAGCGAAAGATCTTCTAGGAAATGTCCTCAGGCATAAAATGGAAGTTTTAGAAGAATTTTCTGGGTCTGAATTGATAGGTAAATCTTACGAACCATTATTTCCTGGTGCTGTTGATGGCAGAAATTCTAATGCATGGACAGTGGTTGGAGCAGATTTTGTAACTACAAGCGACGGTACAGGAGTAGTTCATACCGCAGTAATGTATGGTGAAGATGACTATAATTTGGGTATGAAAGAAGGTTTTCCGGCGCAACATACTGTTGGAATGGATGGTAAATTTATCAAAGGGACCCACGAAAAATTAGATGGAAGATATGTTAAAGAATGCGATTCAGATATTATTGACCTTCTAGAATCAGGTGGGAAACTATACCGTGAACATATCTATACTCATGATTACCCACATTGTTGGAGAACTGATCACCCTTTGTTGTATTATGCGATGGATAGTTGGTTCGTAAAAATGACCGCAGTTAAAGATCAAATTATTCAACATAATTCTGAAGTTGAATGGGCACCGGAATGGACTGGGACAAAAAGAATGGGTGAATGGCTATCTAATATCAAAGATTGGGCTATTAGTCGTGAAAGATATTGGGGTACACCGATTCCTGTTTGGATTTGCAATGAGTGCAATAGTGAATATTGTGTTGGAAGCGTTGAAGAAATGATATCCATGAAAACAGAAGATTCACCAGTGCCTCCAGAACTACATCGACCTTATGTCGATGATGTGAAACTAAATTGTAGTGATCCAAATTGTTCTGGTGAAATGGTTAGAGAGCCTTACGTAATGGATTGTTGGTTTGATTCAGGTTGTGCATCTTTTGCTCAATGGCATTATCCATTCGAAAATAAAGAAAAGTTTGAGAGTGTATTTCCAGTAGATTATATTTGTGAAGCTGTAGATCAAACAAGAGGTTGGTTCTATTCATTACTTGCTGTTTCGACGACAGTTTTCGATAATGTAGCTTACAAAAGATGCCTTTCTTTAGGCCATATATTGGACAAGGATGGTAAGAAAATGAGTAAGTCGAGAGGAAATGTAGTAAATCCATGGGATCATTTTAACAAAGAGGGTTCTGATGCAGTTAGGTGGTATATGATGACTCAAAGTGCTCCTTGGACACCAACTAACTTCGATCCAAATGGAGTTAGAGAATCATACGCAAAAATGTTCCTAACGTTATGGAATGTTCATCGATTCTACTCTGATTACGCATCTCTAGATAATTTTGATCCAGAAGAAATTGATAATTATGTAGAAATAAAGGATAGGAGCCATTTAGATAGATGGATTCTATCCAGATTAACAACAATATCAGAAAATTATCATGAGTACTTTATTTCATGGGATTTCCATAAAGCAGGTAGAGAATTAGAGAATTTTGTAATTAACGATTTATCAAATTGGTATGTCAGAAGATCTAGAAGGAGGCTTTGGAATGAAGACGAAAGTAATGATAAGAGGGCTTGTCAGCATACGCTAAATGAAGTACTTCTAACTGTATGTAGATTAATGGCACCAGTTTCTCCATTCATGGCAGACCAAATTCATAGAGATTTAACTGGACAATCTGTTCATCTTGCTGATTGGCCAGTTGGTTCAAATTTAGTTGATCGAACGTTGCCCCCTAAAAATTGGGTACTGGAACAGGAAATGGCATTGGTGAGGAAACTGGCTGAATCAGGAAGAAGAGTTAGAGTAGAGGCAGGACGTAGACAGAGATTACCGTGTAAATCAGGCTGGATTGTTGGGGGACCTGATATTTCTGATTTCCATGAAATTTTAGCTGAAGAACTAAATGTAGAATTACTAACAACAGAAGAAGACCTTGATAGGTTTCAAAAAATAGAAATAGCACCAAATAGAAAATCCCTTGGGAAAAAATGTAGACAAGATTTACCTGCAGTATTAGATTTATTAGAAAATGCTGATCCAGACAATATTCTGCTTGAGATTGAAGCAGAAATCTGTATTCTAGAGGGATATGATATCACTATAGATGATATAGAAATTAAGAGAGTAGAAAAAGAGCAATTTGCGGCTGCAACTATTTCAATTGAGGAAATTGGAGATGTATCTTTAGTCTTAGATATGTCACTAAATGATGAATTGATTTCAAAAGGATTAGCTAGAGATATTATTAGGCATGTTCAAGCAAAAAGGAAAGATATTAATCTTGATGTAGAGTCTTTGATTAATCTTAATGTTTGGATTTCAGAAATAAATTTATTTGATAATGACTGGTCACACATCCAGATTGAAACTAGAGCAGGCATAGCAGGAATAAATCAAGGAGAAATTTCTGAAGATTCAGAATATTTTGAGGTAGATGGTATTGGAGTTTATTTTTCACTTAATGAAATAAATTAGTTTACTGAGAATTATATTCACTTGGTAAAAGTAATTCAACAGCGAATAAAGGATCTGGATCTGTGGAGTCATGGTAAGCAATAAATGATCCACCATCTGGAAGAATTCCCATACTAGCAAAATCGAACCTAATATCAGCACCAGCACCCGATGTAGAATCTAAATCTCCTTGTCCGATATAAGTAAGTCTATCGGGATTAAGCGATACTGAGAAATCGCGAACGTGGAATGCTATGTCGACATCAGGGCCCAAAGAGCTTTGATATCTTACGCTTAGAACAAATAAATCGTGAATACCACTGGAATGGAATTCCCATTCTTCAATTGCACTTGCATTTAAAGACAAATCATAGCTATAATTTTTCCAACTATCGCCACCATCCATGGACATAAGATGAGTAATTACATTTGATTCAGAAACTACACAATGTAGTGCACTGGATGAATCAAAGGCACAATATTCTGAAGGCAGAGATGAACCATTTTGATTTGTGGCGGACCACCAATTAAGTGATGTGTCCAAATATGCGTCTGTACCATCAATGAAATAGTTAGGAAAGTAAAGTCCACCAGATGGAACTGGGAAGGCTCTCATTTCTTTGTGAGGTTTGGTAAAGTCCCATTCAACCCCTAAATCTGATGAAAGAAGATTTACTTCAATACTGTCTAAGTTTCCATCTCTATCAGGGAATGGGAAATAATCATAATTCAAACCATCAGTAGATATCTGACCCCCTACGTTCTGTACCTGATGCCAGAAATTAGAAATTACTAGACTAGCATATTCCCCATTTCCATAAACTCCTCCATTAATAGGGCCAATTACTTCTACTTGCCAAGATCTATCGTAGAATGGTTCAGGAGTTCTATTGAAACACCATGTCCATTCTTCATCTTCTGAGTCATAGAGAAATGCATAGAATTGATCGGCTCCACTAGAACTTGGATATGGAAACCAACCCATTGAAATTAAGTCACCATTTGTTGCCTGAACTATACTACCCTCACCTAGTCCTTCTTGACCAGGGATTGTTGGCTTAGGTTCCAAGCATCCTAGTTGAGAAAAAATAGTTGGTTGATACTCTTGCCATGTATGCCCTCTATCTTCTGACCAAGTAGGATATTCTCCTCCAAAATTAACTATCCAGCCTTCTTTAGTGCCTGCAAGATAATGTTCGCAACAATTACCCCCTTCCTCATTACCAAAGACAGCCCAATAGGCTTCACCTTCTACAGAACCTATTTCCGTAATTTTTCTAGAAATAAATTCCCTAGGGTCTTCATGAGTTAATGGTTCTTCTAAATAAATTAGGCCTTCATCCCAATCAGGAGGAGCTTCTGTAATTGACTCTACAGCCTCCAAACATCCCGCCATTGTTGTACTAAAAACTATCAATACAACACATGTTGATTGAACCACGGATGGGATAGACACATATTTCGCAGGTGATTTGACTTATCGGTGCTTCGCTACGAAGTCCAAGATTTAGATATTAAAAGAATTATTTTATTCTCCAAATAGGACCATCGGGAGAGTCTTCAACTATTACTCCCATTTCATTTAATTCACTTCTAATTTCATCTGCTCGTTGCCAGTTTTTATTATCGCGAGCGATTGTTCTTTGTTTCAATAAGTCATTTACTATATCAGAAATAGCTGATTTAGCAGCATTTTTTTGATTGATCTCATCAATTATCGATTCATCATTTGGCAATAAACCTAAAATTGATCCAGCATGGTATGATAGCCATGAAACTGACGCAGAAATTTCTTCAGAATTATTTTCATCAATTTTTTCTTTCAAATATTTCACTACGGATTGTACTTCAACAATCGCGACCCTAGTATTAAAATCATCATTCATCCCATTAGAAAAATTAGTACTAGTAGACTTCAAGAACTCAGAATTTTCCCATGGCTTTTTTTCACATAATGAAAGACCTTCCCCATATGCCGATATTAATCTTCGATAATGACTCGAAGAATCCTCAAGCATTACATCATTGAATTCAACTGGTTGTCTATATGGGGCGTTAATCAAACAATATCTTAACTCTAAAGGATGAACTTTTGATATTGCATCTCTAATAGTCCAAAAATTACCTAGTGATTTGCTCATTTTTTCTCCATCAACATTTATCATACCATTGTGAATCCAATACTGCACAACAGGTTCATGATTAAGGCAACATTCTGATTGGAAAATTTCTGCTTCATGGTGAGGAAATATCAAGTCAGAACCACCACCATGAATATCGAACTTTTCTCCAAGATATTCTAGAGACATGGCAGAACACTCAATATGCCAACCCGGTCTACCCTTACCCCATGGACTATCCCAGTAAGGTTCACCCTCTTTAGCAAATTTCCATAGTGCAAAATCTCTGTGATTTTTCTTTCCAGAACCAGTTTCAGTTACTCTCCCTCCTGCGCCTTCCTGTACCATTTCGAGAGTTTGCCCTGTTAATTGACCATATTTTTCAGGAGCACTATTAATCTCGAAATAAACACCGTCTGAGGACGCATATGCATTCTCGCTTACTATCAATCTTGAAATCATAGAAATTATTTCTGGGATAGTTTCTGTGACTCGAGGATAAGCATCAGCAGGTAAAACATTTAGTAAATCCATTACCTCAAAATAATCATCTATATTTCTATTAGCTACTTCTAAAAAATGTACTTTTTCATCATTTGCAATTGATATAATCTTATCGTCAATATCAGTAAAATTTGTAATATAATTAACCTTATATCCACTGTTTCTAAGCCATCTAACTATGATATCAAAAGCAATTGCTTGACGGGCATGCCCGATATGACTTGGCGAATATGGAGTAATTCCACAAACATAAATTCCTACTTCACCCTCTACAAGAGTTCTGAATTTTCTCTTAGCTCGAGAACGGGTATCATACAGCCGCAGGGTCATTCAATCAAATGCTGGTGAAGGTATTACAGTCATGAACCTCGCGCTGAATCTATGGAGGTTCGGTACAAACCAGTATGTTCATTCACCGAGTGATTCACGCAGTTTTCTTGCATGTCTAAAAGATAATATTCCTCCAATCATGAAAATTATACCTACTAAAAGAAGAACTAGATGAGATGCCAAAGTAAGGTTACTCGCATCTTCAAGTTGGAATATTCTTAAACCTCCAAATACAGAGAATAATGCAAAAACCATTGAGGCATGCATGTAATGATGTTTTTTTGATTCATCTCTATTGGAAAGATAGCCAAGAATTAGTAAAGGAGCCCCAAAAAAGGAAGGAATAAACGCAGTGATACTACCGGAATCACTAGCAAAAAATGAAATTAAACCCCATAAAATTAGGAATGAACCTGAAATTATTGCTAGGTTTGGTATTGTTTGTCCGAGGAATCTAAACTCATTACTCATGTTCTTACGAGAGTGATTGGGTTTAATATTGTAATTATCATTCATTTGTTAAACCAGCGGCTGACTGAATCTCTTTGTCCTTGGCCACAATTTGTTCCCATAATAATTCCGCTACATCTTTTACATCCATTTCAGAACCAACTGTATCAAGACCATCTTTTACCATTACTGAACAAAATGGACATCCTATGGCCACCGTATCGCATCCTGTGGCTGCAATTTCTTCTGCACGAATTTTGTTTACTCTTTTATCTGAATCTTCCTCCATCCACATTTGAGCACCTCCTGCTCCGCAACAGAATGAATCTTTTCCATGTCTTTCAATCTCTACATCAACTCCACCCAGAACAGACCGTGGTTCATCTATAATATCTCCAATACGGCCCAAATAACAAGGGTCATGGAAAGTAATACTCTTCCCTTCCTTATCGAAATCTGGAAGTTTACCTTCTTCTTGTAACTTAGCCATTATCTCAGTATGATGGAAAACTTCGAGTTCATCAGCACCATAGTCAGAATATTCTTTACCTAAAGTATGGAAACAATGTGGACAGGAGGCTACAATTCTCTTTACTCCTAATTCTTGGAAAGTCATTATATTAGTTTCAGCCAACATTTGGAAAAGATATTCATTTCCTGCTCTTCTTGCTGGATCACCTGAACATCCTTCTTGCATCCCTAATATTCCAACATCCAACCCTGCTTCTTTCATTAATGAGATAGTTGCGCGTGCTACTTTTTGATTTCTCTCATCAAAACTAGCTGCACAGCCTACGAAATAGATATATTCAGCGGGCTGACCTACTTTGACATCTAAATCAGAAGCCCAATCCGCCCTTTCATGTGGACCAAAACCATATGGATTAGAAGCCGATTCCAAGTTACCCATAGCCACATTGAGTTCTTCAGGATACTCCATAGTCTCCATCATTGCATTTCTTCTTAAGTCAGTTAACTTAGGAACATGTTCGATATATAATGGGCAAATATCAACACATGCATTACAAGTAGTACATGCCCATACAGCCTCACTAGTTATCCTAGCCAGCATAGTTTCCTCTGGGTTCTCTCCTTTCAATAAAATAGGGGCATACTCATTAGCATAGTTCCTTACATCATGGATAACTTGCATAGGATTGAGACCCTTACCTGATTCGTAAGCAGGACAAACATCTTGACATCTTGCGCATGATGTACATGACCAGCCATCAATAATTTGTCTCCAAGTGTACTGATCGAAAGTACTTACTCCAAATGAATCGATATCAAGATCTTCCAAAGGAACTGCTTGGCCATTATCGTCAACTGCTAGAGGACGCATCGTACCTAGAGCATTGGTATCATGGAAGAAAACATTTGGAACAGCCATTACTAAATGCATATGCTTAGAAACAGGAATCAATACCAAAAAGCAACAAATTGCAAACATATGAGCCCAATATGATGCGACAATTACGCTAGAACTCAAATCCAAACTATCTGATACCCAGAATCCAAGTGGTTCCCAAGTTGAAGATGGGTTCTCCGGAGACTCGATGATAAATGAAGTAGAAGTAATGGTCAAGATTAATACAAGGATAAAGTTCCCTTCTAACTGTGACTTACCCTTGAGTTTTTCAGGCGTAAAAGCCACCCTTCTGATTAACGCTGCCATAGCACCGATCAAAGCAGTCGTATAACCTAATTCAACCATGCCATTCCAAGGATTTTTGAAAACAGAAGGAAGTAAATTCTCAGAAAAATAATTTGCACTGGCAAGATCTAGCATGTCACTCCCCAACATCAAGAATCCCCAGAACATCAGCACATGCATTGTACCAGCAACTCTATCGCGGAGAACTTTTTTCTGACCCAACCAACCGACTAACATTTCCTTAATTCTAATGCCCCAAGAATCAAAGCGATTATCAGGAGCGCCTAACATAACTAATCGAGTTGCTTTAATAACTTGATAAAGGAAAAATGAAATCGATAGACCACCCATTAAAAGAAGGATTATCCATCCATCTATTGGACCATATTGCATCTCTAAAGGGTGTTCCATAATGCATTTCTCCCGACTTGGCGTTAGACTATCATGCCTCGGAAGAGAAGCAGCACTTTCAATTAACCGATTGATAGAACATACCCAATACTAATTTCCTATGCCCTCTACCGATGGACTATGTCAACAGCCTTCGCACCGGGTAAGTGTATTTTATTTGGTGAACATGCAGTTGTTTACGGGCATCCTGCTGTTGCTGTTTCTATAGACTCAGGAGTTGAAATTACGATTGAAGAATCTGAGTACTGGGAGATAAATAATAGATATAATACTAAAGGATTTGAAAAATTTGATTCGAACAAGCACCCACATATTCAACACATAATAAAGAATCTATTCAATTATGATGGAAAGCCTTTGAGGATAAATGTTCAATCAGATTTATTTTCTGGAGCAGGACTAGGTTCTAGTGCGGCTCTTTCGAATGCAATGGGAGCGGCTTTACATCAATTTACTAGGCCTGAACAAGAAATAAATTTGATAAAATTATCAAAAATAGGCCATTCGGCTGAAGCAGCCACTCAGGAAGGAAGAGCTAGTCCGACAGACTCTGCTGCAAGTTCTCTTGGAGGATGTGTGGTAGTCTCTGGAGAAAGAATTGACACATTGAATCATGTCTTTGATACTAGTCTAGTGACTCCTGAGGGAAAAAGGAGTTGGTCAATTCATCAGGCTGAATTGCATGAAAATATCAATCAATCTTGGTTAGTTTTAGGTTTTACAGGGCAATCTTCTCCAACAGGAAAAATGGTTTCAGGTGTTGCTAAAAGATTGAAACAAAATCCTCAACTTTATGATGAAATGAAATCAATTGAGAATATCACTATTGCGGGTCTCACTGCATTAAAAGTCGGGAATTTAGAGGCTGTTGGGATGGCAATGAATAGTTGCCATGAAAGATTAAAGAATTTGGGAGTTAGTAATGAATTACTAGACATGATGGTATCCGTGACTAGGCCACATTCATTTGGTTCCAAACTCACAGGAGCTGGAGGTGGAGGATGTATGGTTGCTCTGACAAATGACCCTACTAGAGTCGCCCAAGAAATTGAATTATGTGGAGGAAAGCCATTAATTTCAAAATTCGGTTCCAGTGGCGTTTACATCAAGAAAAAATAATTTTTAAAAATTTTATTCATCTCTTGACAACTATTCTTTATAAAGTAAACATAAGTGCGAGCGATATGCTTAGTGACGAAGAACGCCTAACTGTAGTGAATGTAGTTGCATCAACAAGAGTCGCGGAAGAACTAGATCTTCCTGATATCGCAATTCAGCTGAATTGTGAATATGAACCTGAACAATTCCCTGGTGTCGTTTACAGAGTAGTAGATCCAAAACTTGCAATTTTAATGTTTAGATCCGGTAGAGCAGTTTGCACTGGAGGTAAGAATGAACAAAATATTCACACTGGAATTGAAAGAATGACCGCTGATTTAAGGGCAGCTGGCATCGACACATGGGACTTGAAAGATGTAGAAATTGAAGTTCAGAATATGGTCGCTACTTACTCACTATTCTATCCTGAAGATTATTACGGGACTGCCAGAATGGATGATAATAATACACGTGTTATTGATTTAGATGGAGGAGGAATTAGAGCAGCTACAGATGAAGAAGTAGAAGCAAATGATTCAAGAATCAGAGGAATTAGAGAAGGCGAGCCTCTAGCAGCATTGCCAAGAAAGTTGAATCTGAACAATCTAACATTCCATCTACCTTTCGATAAAGTTGAATATGAACCTGAACAGTTCCCTGGACTGATCTACCGATTAGATTACCCTAAGGTAGTATGTCTAATCTTCGGAAGTGGTAAGATGGTTATCACTGGTGCAAGACACAAAGATGAGATATTAGAGGCAGTACAGTTCATTCAAGACGAACTAGCAGATTTATTGTAAGAATGTTTGAGAATCTTCAATCGCGAGATTGATGAATACCTAACCGCGCGAGAGCGCTATGCGCTCTCAAGATAGGTTGACATATTCGTTAGTATTTTTACTAATATTTTCTATATTTTCAGGTATTTACTCGCCTGAAATTCATTCTGAACTAGAGGAAAATAATGATATAAAAATCGAATCAATTTCAAAAAATAATAATTTAATTGATATTCCTGCTTGGAAAATTAATGATAGATGGAACTACAATGGATACCTAGATATGGTAGATTTTATTGTTGATTCTGGAGTAAATACAAACCTACAGACCTTGACAGGAACACTTCAAAGCACTGTAACTGAGATATACATCACGACGGTGGATAATAGTTCCAGTTTAGTTTACAAAGTCGAGTCTGAAGGCTATTATGAGGCAAATAATATCAATTTAGATGGACAACCAGGAGACTTAGAAGTAAATATGGATACTGTTTCGATTATAAGGGCATCAGATTTGGCAACAGTTTCTCAGGAAGCATCAATTGATATCAATTTCTGTCGTGACTTTTTATGGTGGTGTATTGACGTCTCGGTAGGTACTTTGGAGGTTGATCAAAGTTATTCTCCACCATTAGAAGGATATGATTTTCCATTATCTGTTGGAGAATCATGGAACCAAGATTATACCGTAACTACAACTTATGATGGATCTAGTGATTATGTGGATATTCCTGAAGATACGGTTTCACAAAGAACTGCAAACTATGAGATAGTTAGTCAAGGATTTTCTGGAGTTAGCTATGCCAGCTGTGCAACTTCTTACAATATCTCTAGTACTAATGCAGATGGAGATGAAACCGGCTACAAATGGTTCTGTCCTGCAGTGAGAGGCGATGTAAAGATGGAAACAATTGAGAGTTTAGGATTTACAGCAGTTCATTCACTTTCTTCATATCAAGCTACAAGTAGGCAGAAAGTCGTCAGTATAGATGTTGAATTCCCGCTGTCGCCAATTGATATGGAAATTGCAGCATGGGTTAATGTCACTAATAGTAATGGTAATCCTTTGGCAAATGAACAGCTGCAATTTAGATATGAAATAGAAGGAAATATTCAGACTATTACTACTGCATCTAATGGGAGCGCCTATGTTACCTTCAATACAGGTTCATCTCCTGATTATTCGAACTCTGGAGATGATCTAGGCAGTCATGGAATCTTAGCATGGATTAATTCCGCTAATCCTCATACCGGCGCAAGTACTGTAACTATAGATCCAAACGTATATGAAATCGATTTATATGTAAATCAAGATGGAGTCTCTGTAGAAAGAACTCGTGAAAATCTAACTCTAACTTTAGATGAAAATGTGGGTTTTAATGCTATCAGAGATGATTCAATAACATTTAGCATACCTGTCATTAATAGAGGATTGAGATTCTCTCCCCCAACTATTCTTGAAATCGAAGGACCAGACGGCACCACAACAAATGCTAATATCCCTGCGCTCTCAAGTCTTGAAGAAGCAAGAGTGGAGGTATCTTGGACAGTACCTTCGAATCAACCATTTGGTGAGACTGTAACCTCATTTGATATCAATATTAATGATGGGGATTCAACAAATAATGAAGGAGAATTTATACTCTTCATAGGATCTATCCCCGTTGCCTTGTTATCAATGGCAGAAGAAATATTAACACTAGACGAGTTAACAATTAATGGAATAAATTCTTATGATCCTGATGGAGGGAATTTCTATTGCACATTTTCTTTAGAGAGTTTAGAGGGTAATATTATTACATCAGAAGAAGAAGATTGTATTTACGAATATACTTGGGATGATGATGGAATTTTTAATGTCTACATGGTAGTAACTGATGGAGAGAATGATTTTGATGCAGTTAATAGCGTTATTACAGTGTTAAACAGAAATCCTGAGATCATTTTAGAAGCAGAGTCTGAGACCATTCCAGTTCTTTCTCCGATTACATTTGAAATTACAGATAGAATTGATTTGGATACACAAACACCAAATGCACCAGTAGATATTGTTTGGAATGCACCTTGTGAACAGGGTACAACATTGGGAATAAAGTGTACAGTAACCTTAGACCAAGAAGGACCGTATACTATACAAGTTGATGCTACAGATGATGATGGAGCTACAATAACAGAGGAATATACGATAGATGTCACTAATATAGCGCCGTACAATCCTGAATGGGAAGTAACATTCGAGAACAACAGAATGATTCCTAACTCATTCGGACTTTACACAGTAAACGAAGGAGACCAACTTACGATTAGAGGTTGGGCTCAAGATTCAGAAAATGATATGTCTACATTGAGGCACGTTTGGTCTCCAGATGCTGAAGAAAAACCTGAATTAGAAATTATACAAGAAAATATAGCCGTTAGTCAAATTGAGGTTATTTACGAAACTGATGGCCAACATATTGCCACATTCCAGGTCTTTGATAATGATGATGAAAGCACTGATTTGATGACAGTTCCATTTAGAGTAAACAATGTAGAGCCGACTATCAGACCATTCTCTCAACCTCTTCCAGTGGCAGAAGATCAAAAAATAGAGATGTCGATAATTGCAGATGATACGCTAAATGATTTACAATCATTAACTCCTTGCTATGATTTAGATCCATTAGTTAACTCAGATAATCAAGGTTCGGAAATCGATGATTGTGATATTGAGTCATTTGATTTGAGTTATTCATGGCCGGATTCTAACACGGCTCCAGAAAATATAATTTTCCACGTTACAGACAATGATGGAGCAGTTGCAAGTGCAGAAATAAATATTGACATCAGGAATGTTAAACCAAATGTTGGAATCACTACTAGTGAATGGAATCCTACTTCAGGTGATTTGGTTACTTTTTCAGGTAATGGCACAATGGACTCAATAAATGATATGGAAAATATGATCTATTCTTGGGATATGGATGTTTCAAGAGATAGTGATGGAGATGGAGATAAAACCAATGATAATGATATTCTAGGTAAAATAGTAGAATGGGAATTTAATAATGCTGGCAGTATTATAGTACAACTAACTGTAGATGATGGAGATGCCACAAATTCAATTAGACTTACTATCCAGGTAGAAGAAAAGCCATTCTCTATAACAAGTTTCATTCTAAGTCCATTAGGAATTTTAATAATTGCAATTCTAATATTGACAATAGCAGGAATACCGGCTATAATGAAGAAAAGAAAAAGAACCGAACATGATGAATTTAAGGTTCCTTCCAAAGGGTCAATAGATGATGCATTTGATGATCCTGAATACGACCCATTTAGTGAAGATAAGAAGAAACAGAAAATCAGTAAGAAAAGAATTAAAGAAGATCAAAATAAACCTGAAATTAAAGAAGATGAGATAGATAAAGACTTAGTTTTGGATATAAACATTGAACAAAAGTCAGATTTTGATATTGAAAATATAGATTTGGAAGATAAAAATCTCGCTGTAAACGAGGTTTTGAGTGCTTCTGAGATAGAAGAACTAATTGGTGAAGAGGAATAGGGCGGGTTATGGTAAACCTATTCAAACTCCTTGGTTTACCTGATCCTAAGAAGAACGTTATTAGCGATTCTAAAACAAAACTCCAGCCTTCGGCTAATCCAGGTCCTAGATCAAGTTCTAGAGCAGACTTTCATGATTTAGGTGATTCTTTATGGTCTGAGAGGACTGAAAGATTAATCCCTCAGGCTCAAAAAAATGTAGTCTATTTAAAACCAGATAAATATCAAAGAATCCAACTTGATGGAATGGAAAATGAAATTTCAAAAGGAAGTATGGTTCTGGTAGATTTAACCTCATTGTCGCATATGCCAAGTCAGAAAGAAGTTTGTAAGAGAAGAGTAGAGAGTTTGGGAGAAATAAATAATATACCGGTTTTTTCACTTAATGAAGATGATTCACTATTAATGATTCCAGGATTAGGAATGAGAGTAGACACAAAAAAACACAGATTGGGTATGAAGGTATTAGAACATGACCCTTGAATATCACTAATAGTCAACTTCAAAGTTCCAATCATTTTTATTGGAGCTAGGGCCAAGTTTATTGAAATCAATCTGCATTAGCTTTTGTATTTCACTTGATGATGAAAAATCATCAGAAGTGATAATTGACTCAACTTTTAATATCGCTAGAGATGCTAAAGAACCTCCTGGTAAAGGATGAATTTCCATCAATTTACACCTCATAGCTGCCATTGCAGAAGGTAAAATCGGCATTTCATTTTCGATTATCATTTCTTCATCGATTAAATCCCATTCAGATTCTTCAATTGGAGACCTAGTGGAGGTTAGTTGAACATTTTTTGCTGATTCAAGAGTAGCTGGCAGAATAAAAATCATACATGATGACCCTATACCTTGATCTCTAAGATTTACCAAAGTATCTCTTTCCTTACCTTCACGACTCTTTGAGAGACTGATTGTAACGATTGGAGGTGAATTAGAAACTACTCCTATTGACGACATGGGAGCAAGGTTGTGGATTCCTTTGGAGCTCTTTGTTGCTACTAATGAAATGGGTCTTGGCATCAACAAAGACGCTAGTAAATTTCTCCTTTCTTCGTGAGAAATTTCTTCAAGAGTGAGATATCTCCTATTATCTGAAAGAGCAGAAAATCCATTTGGTTCGGATCTATAATCTCCATCTTCTAACCATGTGTCCAACTCTCCCGATTCTACTTCTGATGCGGAGAATGACGTGAATTGCCTATAATTTTCCCAGTTAGAAATTTCTGATGAATCTTCACCTCTAGATTTTTTCCTTTCTATTGATGAATCTGCATACGTTACACATCTTCGAAGAAAACGAGACACAATTTCTCTTCTTTGATTAATATCCATTAAAATCACTCTAAGCCTAGTTCTTTAACCAATCTTTCTACATGGCCGCTTGCTCTAACGTTGTAACCTACAAAGATTAGAGAACCTTCTTCATCGATAACAAATGTAGATCTAGAAACTCCCATATACTTTTTTCCATAATTCATTTTTTCTCTCCAAACTCCGTATAATTCATGAAGTTCAATTTCAGAATCTACAATCAAATCAAAAGGTAATTCATGTTTGTCTATAAATTTCTGATGAGATTTCGAAGAATCCTTAGATACGCCAATAACTTTGAATCCAGCGTTTTGAAGTCTTGAAAAATTATCTCTGAAATCACAGGCTTGTACAGTACATCCAGGAGTACTATCTTTTGGATAGAAGTAAAGTATTACTTTCTGACCAGATGACAAAATATCTGAGAGTTTAATATTATCCCCATTAGTAATATGGGCATCAAAATCAGGCGCTTTTTGACCAACTTCTAGTGTTACAGGTTCATTACTCATAATACTCGCAGAAGTAATTAGATGATGAATGCTCGTATACTCGCAGTATTCAATAACAAGAACATGTTGCTATGAGTCATGAGTAAGTTAGGGCTATTTTCTATGATATTAGGCGTGATTGGATTAATATCATTCTTAGTTACAGTTTTATTGGTTGGATATATTGATGAAAGAATACAAAATGAATGTGACTCAGATATCGGAACAATAGGACAACTTACTGGTTTGGATGAAGGAGAATGTGAGAATGGAAGAAAATTAAGTGATTCAGTATCTAGTATACAACTACCTTCACTTCTTTTAGGCACTTTTTTCCTAGTTGGTGGTATATTCATTAAAATTAAGAGTTAAATTTTACTTTCCTTTATCATCTTTTTTGATGAAGCCCAGCCACATATCATGCATTCGCTTAAATCATGATTTCTTGCAGGGCAATATTCTCTTCCAAAAAAGATAATCTGTAAATGTCTCCTAATCCAAGTATCTTCTGGGAATACTTTCTTCAAATCTTTTTCAGTAGTTTGTACATTTTTTCCATTTGATAAGCCCCATCTATAAGCCAGTCGATGGATATGAGTATCGACTGCAAATGCAGGAATTCCAAATGCCTGCGACATTACAACGCTTGCAGTTTTATGCCCTACACCAGCTAATGATTCTAAAAAATCCCAATCTGGGATTATTTCGCCACCACCTTCTAGAATCTGTTCTGCCATCTTCTTTAGGTTCTTAGCCTTGGTAGGGGCCAATCCTATCTCACGAATTATCTCATGGATTTCATCTACATTCAGTTTTGACATTTTCTCAGGATTATCCGCTCTTGAGAATAAATTTGGAGTAACTTCATTCACTTTCTTATCAGTAGTTTGAGCAGATAACATTACTGCAACCAGTAATGTATATGCATCTTTATGATCAAGAGGTATTGGTTGAGTCGGGTATAAATCATCCAAAATTTTTCCAATTCTATTTGCTTTTTCAGAGCGTTTCATTATTCCAACTCCGGTTGTTCTCTAAAACCGTAGATAAATGCTAGAATAATGATAAAAAATGGCACCCCATAACATGGACCAAACATAAAATCTGAACTATCTGGAGAACTAGTCACACCCCCTAATAATATGTAAGAAACTAATCCTAATATCATGGCAGGAATCATTGAGACTAAAGAAAAAATCAACCCTCTTGTGACACTCATGTCATAATCGAAGAGACTCCTAATGATGAACATTATCAAACGTTGAATAGAGATTCAATTTCAGAACCAGATTTTGTATTCAGTATATCTGAACTTTCGAGCCATCCTTTACGAGCAATTTGGACACCATACCAAACATCATTCAGTCCATTTGTATCATGAGCATCCGGATTAATACAAATAGGAACTTTCTGTTCTTTAGCGAACTTACACAAGCGCCAATCAAGATCGAGGCGATAGGGAGAAGCATTAATTTCAATTGCTTTGAGATTTCCTTCCATATTCAATTCACCCATCCTTCTAATTATGGCATGCATATCTATAGGAATTCCTTCTCTAACCTGTAAAATTCTTCCAGTTGGATGTCCAAGAATTGTAAATGTAGGATCTTCAATTGCTCTCATTAACATTTCTGTATTCTCAATTTCGTCTCTATTTCTCCAACTTCCTAAAGCATGTATACTTCCAACAACATGAGAAAATATATTCCTGACTTTTTCAGAATAGTCAAGTTTACCATCCGCTAAAATATCACACTCAGAACCATGAAATAATCTGAAATCAACACCTTCATCTGACCAGATTTTATTTAATTTAATAATCTCATTACGCTGATTTGGAACAATATCACTAGGAATCCCAATTGTTCTACCGCCAATATTCAATGTTTCAGAGTGATCTGCAATTCCTAAATATTGCCAACCTAGTGATTGTGCGGCTAATGCCATTTCCTCAAGAGTATTGCTTCCATCTGAATAGACTGTATGATTATGGAATGCACCTTTAATATCTTTAGGAACTATTAGATCGGGAAGTGATGATTTGGAAATTGACGCGGCTTCAATTTCTCCCATATCTTCCCTCATTTCTGGAGGAATCCAATGCATTTCTAAATTTTTATAAATTTCAGATTCATCAGAACATAGTAATGTATGTTTTGCGGCTTCCATCCCAATAGAAGAACCTGCTAAAGACTCAGGAAATAGGCCAAATTCATTCAGCCTTAATCCTCTATTAATCGCTTCTTGCCGCATTCTAATATTATGTTCTTTTGAACCTGTAAAATAGGCAAGAGTAAAAGGGAAAGTTTCTGGAGTAACTATTCTGACCTGAGCATCAATTGTTGCATCACTATTTCTCTCAATTAGAGTATCTGCCAATCTTTCATCCAAAGTACTATTTCCAATAGAATTTGATAACATCTCCTGTTCAAGAATTAAGCTAACTTTAGAATCTCCGTATCCTTTAACCTCAGCTATTCCGGGAAGACTTAGGATTTGATGAATTACTTTTTGATGATTTTCAACCAATGAAGATACCACAATATCTAGATCGCCGATTGTTTCACGTCTGCGGCGTGCACTACCTGCAAGTTGTGCTTTCTCCACACCGTCTAATAGAGAAATTTTTTCCTCCAAAGAACTACCAAAAAGTAACCCAACATCCATTCTAGTTCGACCTTGATAACGTCTTAAAAGATCTATGCCATCAAAAATCTTCTTTTGACTTGTTTTACCAAAACCGGGAAGAGAGGAAATATGATCAAGTTCACATGCAACCTTCAATTGATCAATAGATTTGATTCCTAATGAATCATATAACGCCTTGACCTTTTTAGGACCTAATCCAGGAATTCCAACAATCTCAATTAATCCAGGAGGTACTTTGTCATACAATGATTGCATGTCCCCCCATGTACCAAGTAAAACTGATTCAGAAATCAGTCCACCAATTCCTTTCCCAATCCCTTTAACCTCAAGTAATCGCCCTTCAGAAATAATTGTGAATAAATCTTCTTCCATTGATGACAGGGCTCTTGAAGCATTTTGATAGGCACGCACTCTGAATCCGTTTGCTCCAGATAATTCCAACAGAACTGCTACTTGCTCCAGAACATCAACCAATTGAGTCTTGCTAAAATAGGGTGGATCGTTCCTACGAGACTTTGGAAGTGACCAACCCCCTACCTTTACCATGTCCTCATGAAGGGACCTCAGGTCTTGAATCATACCATCCAACATTCGGATTGATTCTCCCCAACATAAACAAATGGAGACCCTATCCTGTAGTCATGGAATTAATTTCAATTCTAGAGACTGCAGCCATCACTATGTGTGGCGTAGCAACTATTTTATGGATGGCCATAGGTACATTAGCACGTTTCGAAAAAGGAGAAATTATGACACAAAAGATTGTTGCAACTTTATGTATTATTTCAGCAATCATGTTGTTTTTACTACATTATCTAGGAGGAGAACTCTGGGGATCTACCAACGTTGCCAGACCGTTTGCATTAGTTGCAATCATCGTAGCAATCTCTGGAATGATGAATATCAAAGGAAAAGATGTCCAAGGAGAAACAAATCCACACCAAATAATGAAAATGAGAGCGGCTGAAAGAAAGGAAAACAAAAAGTGATATTATTGCCCCAATTTTTCGTCGATAAATGATCTCATATATGCGGGTAATTCTCCATTGACAAATACGACATCATTTACATCTTCTAACTTCATCAGGGAATAGTAAATCTGCATTGCAGTCATTGGTGTAGAACTACATCCAGTACACCCACCTTCTAGAGAAATCATGATTATTCCATCAGTTGTATCAACAACATTAACAATCCCATCGTGAGCATCTAAAATTGCTTGAACTGGACCAACAGAAGCAAGAATTAATTGTTCATCTACCATATATCCGCGAGCCTCCTGGGTAACCCTAAGAGAAGAGGGCTAATGAACCTGAGGCTGTTTCAGGTACTTGATGAGTACTTCATTGAGAGTATTAATGATTGATTTATTAGTAGAAAGAGCTGAATTTGGACATGGAGGAAATCAGGAAGTAATTAAGCCAATGGCAGCATTATCAGATGTTGAAGTATTATTGGTTACCCCTCAAATGCAATCATTTAATTCTGGTAAAAAGGTTTTACAAGAATCAGAAATTAATCTCGTGGAAGAAGATGTTCCGCATTGGGATTATGAATATGAGTTTTGGAGCGAGACAAATGTCACAATGAATGGAAGAAACGTTCATTTTAAAAGAATTATAATGCCAATGCATCAAGATGAAGAAGGAATGAGAAATTGGATTAATGAAATCAAATTAGATGCAGTAGTTTGTTCAGGGTCTAGGAGAAATGTAAGTATCTGGGAAGAATGGATGGGGCCTACTGAGACCATGTTTAGAGCGGCAGCGAAATCAGGAATTCCGACTCTAGGAATTTGTTTCGGTCATCAATTACTATGTCATTCATTAGGATCGCAAATAGAGAGAGCAGAATCATTGTCTAGTGGAATATGGGACCTTGAACTCACTGAAGAAGGTGAAAATGATATTTTATTAACAACGCATGTAGAAAGCAATGAGAAAATCTCAGGATTATTTAGTCACCAAGATCATGTAATGACAATTCCAGAGAATTGTACACTACTTAGTAAGACATCTCACAACATGGTTACCGCAGTTAGAGTAAATGATGAAACAGGAAATCCAATGCCTGCATGGGGAATACAATTTCATCCAGAAGCCGCAAGAAAGAGGATTGAAAGAGCATATGGTTGGGGACATATTTCAGAAGAGGAATATAAATCATTTAGAGGTGAACATGATGGAGCAGGTATTTTGAGTTCTTTTGCTAAAATCGTCTTAGAAAAAGTATAATCAGTACTGATTAAATGGGCTTTCTTTAGGATTCTGATTATAAGCAAGTCTTTTGTCGGCGGGTCACAAAGGTGAATACCATGTTAGAAAATATACCATTAATTGCAGCAGCAGCAGGAGTTTTAGGGCTTCTAATTGCATTTGTACTATACAATAGAGTGAACAGTGTAGAGATTGATAATGAAGTTGTGGCCGATATAACACAAGAGATACAAGATGGAGCTATGGCCTTCTTGAAAGCAGAATATAGAGTATTGAGTATATTTGTTATTGTGGTAGGCGTATTACTTGCATGGCTAAATGATATTGAGACTGCTGTAGCGTTCTTAGCAGGTGCTGCTGCTTCAGTAGGTGCTGGGTTCTCGGGAATGAGAGCTGCTACATCGGCGAATGGAAGAACTGCTATGGCTGCCAAAAATGAGGGGCAAGCAGGAGCTCTTGCAGTATCTTACAACGGCGGAGCAGTGATGGGACTCTCGGTGGGAGGTCTAGGACTACTGGGAATCTCACTAATTGCATATTGGTTAGGTGCAGAAGATTCAGGAAGTAATCTTTCGGCTGCCGCAGGATTTGGAATGGGGGCTTCGTCAATTGCTCTATTCGCACGTGTTGGTGGAGGGATATATACCAAAGCTGCCGATGTTGGTGCTGATTTAGTTGGCAAAGTAGAAGCAGGAATACCTGAAGATGATCCTCGAAATCCTGGAGTTATTGCAGACAATGTTGGCGACAATGTGGGAGATGTTGCAGGAATGGGTGCAGATATTTTTGAATCATTTGTTGGATCTATTATTGCTGCAATGATTATTGCAAGTAACTCTGAAGACATGGGTGTTGATTATGTCATGATGCCTATTATGCTTGGATTAATTGGATATGTCGCATCAATTATTGGTGTATTCTCGATGACTTTCTTAAAGAACGGTTCAGATGCAGCCGCTGCTCTTAGAAATACCACATTTATAGCAGCAATATTGTTTTGGGCAGGAGGTTATCTATCAATTGAACAAGGGTTAATTGATGTTGAAATCGGAGTAATGCATTCAGTTGTTCTCGGAAGTATTGTTGGAATAATGATTGGTTTAGTAACTGAATACTACACAGGTATTGAGCCTGTGTTTGGAATCAAGACTAGAGCGATTCCTCACATTGGTGAAATGTCTAAGACCGGTCCAGCTACTAACGCAATCGCAGGACTGTCTGTTGGAATGATGTCGACTTTCTTGCCAATAATTCTAATTTCTTTGGGTATTCTCGGAGCAAATGAATTTAATGATGGTGGAGAAATGGGACTTTATGGCATTGCAATGGCAGCTATGGGAATGTTAGCTACAGTTGGAGTAACAATGACTGTTGACGCTTATGGGCCTGTTGCAGATAACGCAGGTGGAATCGCTGAAATGAGTTCTCTAGGAAAGGAAGTGCGAGCAATTACCGATGAATTAGATTCAATTGGAAATACTACTGCAGCAGTAGGTAAAGGATTCGCAATAGGATCTGCTGCACTAACTGCATTGGCATTATTTGCTGCTTACACGGCTGCAATTGATGGAACTTTGGACTTGGATTTAACAAATCCAATGGTTGTAATTGGACTCTTGATTGGAGGAGGATTACCATTCGTTGTTGCAGCAATGACAATGACTTCAGTCGGTAAGGCTGCAGGTGATATGGTAATAGAGATTAGAAGACAATTCAAAGAAATTCCAGGATTGTTGGAAGGCAAAGAAGGTGTAAAGCCTGACTCTAAGAAATGCGTTGATATTTCTACACAGGCAGCACTAAGAGAAATGGTTGGACCAGGTGTGGTTGCAGTCTCAGCACCTGTAATTGTAGGATTTATTCTAGGATGGGATGCTTTAGGTGGCCTATTAGCTGGTTCGTTAGTTACAGGAGTTTTAATGGCTCTATTTATGGCAAATGCTGGTGGAGCTTGGGATAATGCGAAGAAGGCTATTGAACAAGGACATATTAATGGAGCAGAAAAGGGAGATGCTGCTCATGACGCAGCTGTGATTGGAGATACAATTGGAGATCCATTCAAAGATACATCCGGACCTTCACTGAATATTCTGATTAAATTAATGTCAATTGTTGCAGTTGTACTGGCTGGGACAGGTAAATTAACTGAAAATGGTCTTCTTTGAAACTGTTAACCGTTAGTCTCTTGACTAACTACCCAGAGGACATTGTATGGCTAGAGGAGCATCTATTGGTTTTATGTTGGTAATTTTGCTAACATCAATGACTGGATGTACTGCAGTTACAGATGGAATTACTGGAAACTCTGGTTCTGAAGAAATCTCTGTTCCTAACTGGGAATTAGGAGATTACTGGCTTTACACATTCTCAACGCCTGACTACAGTGATGATACAACAAAGTTAGTAGTCGCAACAACAGACATCGAAGAAGATGGAACTGCTTACATGCTTGCTATTTCTAGTATAGGTGAAGCAAGAAGACACGCAGTTCTGAATCATAATCCATTTCTTGGTCGAATCACACATGAACAATTAAGCCCTTTTGAAAATGGAGAGGCAAAAGATGTTCTAGATTTTCCACTGAAAAAGAATAAAGCATGGAGTTTCAGTTTATTTGGAAATGACTGGAATGCAGTAGTATCCTCAGTAGACTCATCAATAGCATCAATCAGAGCAACTGCTAGTGATGGATCATCTATCGATTACATATTTGATGGGAATATAGCATTTTTCTCATCATTTATTTGGACAGACTCGGAAGGAGTAATACAGTTGAAAATGAAGAATGCCGATAATGGAGTAGGCCACACAGGAGATGTGTACTTCGTTAGAGGTGGTGACTTGTACAGTAATAATTGGTATAATAGCGGCCCTGATGCAGAATTTGTTGATACTTTCCTCGTATCCGACCATCCAAAAGATGGAGAATGGAATGAAATGATATATTTCTTAGATGCTTCATGTGGAGGAGGTTCTACAATTACATTAACATTGAGAGATCATACATCAGTTTCTGCTCTTGAAAGATTCTGGGGACCAGGTGCTGAAGAAACAGGGACATTGGGGACTATTCCCTATCCAAGTCAAGAATATACCCTTACAGCTACATTTACTGGAGATACACACTTGAGGATATTATTAGCTGGCGGAATTACTTATACTTGGAATCTCTAATGATTATCATGTCTGGTACCTTTGTAATGATGCATGGAATGACTGGCACCTCAGCTAAAATGGAGCCTTTAGCGAAGCAATTAGTTCCTAAAGGATGGGACATATTTTGTCCGGAAGGAAAAATTCCTCACCCTACAAGAGGAGGATTCGCATGGTGGTTAAGATCGGAAGATCCAACGGAGCCACTACAACAAGAGGCTTTGGAAGAAGTAAGAAAATCTGTAATAAACGTGATTTCAGAAATTCCGGATGGCCCTATAATAGTTGGAGGATTTTCTCAAGGCGCTGCAATAGCATCTGCAATGATGGAATATGATATTCAAAAGAGAATAAAAGGTCTAGTTTTGCTTGGAACGAAAACTGTTAGGCCGGATGCTCTGAGAGAAATATTACCGTTCTTGAAACCTAGAAAAGTTGTTTGGATGCACGGCTCTAAAGATCATTTAGTACCAATAAATCAGGGAATCGAGCATATTGAAATCTTTGAGCAAGCAGACTGGGAAGTTACTAGACTAATGCATGAAAAGGGACATATGGTAAATCTAAATCAGTTAGATGAATTGAAATCTGCTATTCAAAATATGGCAGATTCCTAATTTCCTTTCTGAAAATAATCAATTAAATGATCGGAACCTCCAATAAAAATTGGTTTTTCATACCTCATATCGAAGCAAATCGGAACTGTGCGATGCCCTGTAATCTCAACCACGTCTGAACGTAAATTACCTTCATGGTCAAAATTAATTTCTGAAAAAGTCAAATTCTTAGAACTTAAAACATTCTTTGCACGATTACAGTAAATACAAATTGTTTGTGTGAAAAGTAGAAAATCAGTATTACATTCTTCTAAAATTTCAGTGAATCTTTCCATATCTACACTACCAGTAAATTAATCTGATAGAGTCTTACTAATTAACCTGAGGAAATGATTAGATACAATTTGATCTAAGATGTAGAAGGTTGAAGATCTTCTTCCTTCCACCATTCTGGCCTCTCACCAAGATCAGTATCTGGATCTTCTTCTTCCCATACTTCACCATCTTTAATTCGACCTTCAAGAACTCTATCGGTCTCATCTTCATCTATGAAAATTAACATTATTACTGTAGCCATAGTTAACACAGCACCTAAGTAAATCGCTGTGGAATAATCGAATATCGCTATCATTCTTCCAGTCATAGTATAAGCAAAAACTCCTGATAAATTAAATAATGACATGTATGCAGTGAATTGAGTACCACCGACTTTACTCCATGTGAGTCTCATGGTCAATGAGATAACACAAATCCAGGCAATTCCAGCAATAAACGCCTGGAGAATGAGGAAAGTCGTCATTATCGTAGTGTTGGTCCACAAAGGTTCCAAAAATGCTAGACTAGCGTTTGCAAAAGCAAGTGCCATAAAGAAGACCATTGCAACTCTTCTAGTTCCATAGCGATCACCTAAGAACCCACCAATTATCTGACCAAACATTGCTCCAAATACAACTATTCCACCAACTATTCCGTTATATTTTTGTTGTGACCAACCAGCACCATTAATAAAAATATCAAATGTAATCGGTACTACAAAGTAATACAAGTCAGCCAATAGACAAAGTCCAATTAATATGAAAGCAGATCTGACGGAAAATGCTTTCACAAGGTAAAAAGAAGTTCTAGCAACGGTATTCTTAGTCCCTACAGGCAATAATGAAAATGGATTAGGGACCTCTGGTAAAGTAGGGCCTTCATTACCCAAGTATTTCATAATGAAATTAATTGGGAATAGTAATAGAACAATGGAAAAACAGAAGTAACTAACTGGATTAGTAATCTTCCTCACATCAGCACCAAACGACCAATCGATAGTAAATACATCAATAGCAAATCCAGTAAACCATATTGAGAGCCCTACAATTGTAAAGAACGCTGTTATTGAAATACTCGCTTCAGAAACGCTGTAACCTACATTCTTAGCAGCCATGAACTCTTTCTCATCAATCCAAGGAGTTGCTGTTTCATCTTCATCTATGACTTCTTCATTATCTTCTGTATCTAAAATTATTGCATCTACCTTTGACCATGGGAATAACTTAATTCCTGGCTTTTCTATCAAAGTAAGAGGTATCCACATTATTAATAGTAGTAGAGATAGTTGCGCAATAATGACTCCTGAAATACCTATTACACCGATTAGAACACCTAATCCGGCGCCTCCGATAATTATTCCCAGTCTCTTAGCAGCAAACATGAAGCCATTCACTTTAGCTACCTCATCTGGTTGAAGAATTTCTACAGCAAGTGCGTCTGTAGCAACATCTTGTAGTGATGCAAATATATTGTGGACAAATAATACTCTAGTAACTAAATCTACTTGCTCATTAAGATTATCGACAAGGATTAAGCTTCCTAATGTCAATGCCATTCCGGCTTGAGCGAAAAGTACCCACTGCCTACGAGGCCCATATTTCTCAATAAATATAGCATCTACTACTGGACCCCAAATCCACTTAAATGTCCAAGGTAAAGCTACTGTAGCAAATAATATTGCTATATCTTCCACAGGAGTTCCATTGTCGATTAGATAAGCAGCAAATGTAACACTGGCAAAGCCCCAAGGGAGGCCTTGAGCGAAATACATTAGACAAAGTGTTACTACTCTACGTGTTTTATTCTCAGTTAATGCTCCACCTTGCATCCATTCTTTTGAGGCTTTTTTGGTACCAGAGATTGCTTCAGGACCCCAGATTGTTGGATTGATTTTATTCAAACTTTTTGATGTCCAATCACCCATATCAAATGGTTCCGAAGATTTTTGCTTTGACATCCAATCTTCACGAAATGCCACCCATCCCAAAAGAGCCAAAACTGCAAGGAATGGAAGAATAAATAAAATTGGGCCGATAGATGTTTTTCCTAAGTTAGCTTCTGAATCTAATAAAGAAACATAGATTGGGAACTCAGCATAAACATCACCAGGAGAACCATCCTCATCGGAATAGTACATTCGGAAACTACCAGAACAATCCTCATCTATTGGGCTGAAGGGTGGAGGATTACACAGACCTCCTTCTTCGGCAGGAACTGAATAAGAAATTGTAATTGTTGTCGAAGTATCTTTAGACCAACTCTGGAATGATTCACTTACTAAAATATCCCAATTTGTCGTAAAATCATTGCCATTGTTAACAGAGTTTGCGGGCTCTGTATGCTGAGATATCTCTTCATCACCTCTGAAGAGTGTTAGTGTCAGATCACATTCTGCTCCACCACAATTTCCAGATTCAATATTGAATTTCATCCTAATTGAAATTGTTTCGTTAACTTCTAAAATGAAATCATCCGAAAAACCAGTTTGAAGATCACAAGAAAAATCTACTACGACATCCTGACCTTCAGGGAATAATATCTCCCCATAACCTTCCGCTGCGGAGCCTTGTGTTAGATTATCAAAATTATTCCAGCAATCTTCTAAATTCTCAGAACCCCAGAAATACATGTATGGATCATCATTGGTAGGATGATTATCCACAGAGCTAGATTGAGCAGTTGCAAACATAGACAAATAACTGAATGTCACCAGTAGCACAACTGCAATAGTTAGACTACGACGTGTGGATTGCATAAGTTCGGGGATGATTAGTGACGTTTGAGTCTTCGCCCAATTTATTCACTATCATTTCATCCTGATTCCAGTATTTTCATAATCCCATTCAATTAATTTCCAACCTGATTTTGAAATTTCTCCTCTTACTTTTTTGATATGTAATGGGTGGCATAAAATAGCAGCACAGCCTCCTGACCCAGCACCTAAAGCTTTCCAAGCCATAACACTACTATCTTCTATTAAAGGTTGAATAACTGATAAAAATGGAGCATTTATTGATTTATCAATGGTATCAATTGCACTTGAAACTCCATTTAGAGACTCTACAAAAAGTTGTCTTTGGTCTCTTTGTAGGGAATCTGCTAATTTTCGAGTTATGTGACGAATTCTATGGAGTCCCTCAATCACTTCTTTATCTCCCGCTTCATATCTTGACCAAACTTGATCTTGTATTTCTCCGGACTTATGAGAGATTCCTGTATGGGCAATTATAAGATGCTTTTTTACCCATTTTACAGCGGAACGGGCTGGTTCAAATGGCATTATTTCAACATTTTCTCCATGGAACATAAATCGATTAAAACCACCAAATGTTGCAGCCCATTGGTCTTGTCTTCCACATTTATTTCCAGACTTAATTTCAGCTTGATATGCTGCTTCTGCAATTTCACTTAATGAAAGATTTTCACTCTTTCTCAATAGAGCAATTCGAGCAACATTTACAGAACCACTTGTTCCTAATCCAGAACCTATTGGAATATCAAAATTATAACTGACTTCTCCAGATAAATTAATATTGGCTTTAACAAATTTATTAATTGTAAAATTGACCACTTCTCCCCCGAAATCTGTACAATAAGGATTGACATCAGTCCATCCTCCAGATAAATCTACACGGACAGGAACCATTACATCGAATTGGTCACCCATAGTGTCTCCGAGGGATATCTACATGAGAACCCTCCGCTAAAATAAATCATTTAACCGAAAACAACCCCTATCAGAACCCCCTCCGAGGCGCATGGCTGACAGCGTAGAGGACGCAATTAGAGCATTTTCACAAGGTAAACCTGTAATGGTTTTTGATTCAGATTTTCGAGAAAAAGAGACAGACTTACTCTGGCCTGCCACAGCTGCATCACCAGCGGTGATGAGGCGCCTGAGAATAGATTGTGGTGGATTGCTATTTTTGGCAATTGGTGACGAAATAGGTCAAATGTTTGATTTGCCATGGCTACAAGACCTACACACACATCAAGAATTAGTAAATGATAATCCTGTATTATCACATTTAGTAACTAATGACTTACAATATGATACAAGATCTGCATTTACTCTTTCAATAAATCACAGAGATACATATACAGGAATTACCGATAGAGACAGATCACTGACTACCAAAAGATTTGGAGAATTATCTGGCGAATTGATGGAAAAATCAATTGACGGAGAAGATGCATATAAGGCACTAGGGAACGAATTTCGGACACCAGGCCACATACCTGTATGCAGAGAATCACCTGGCGGGTTGTCATCTAGACAAGGTCATACAGAATTAGCAGTGGCTATCGCTAGACTGGCAGGACAAGTTCCTGCGACGATAGGTGCTGAAATGCTACAACCAGATGGAGATGGGGCTCTTTCGGTTGAAGATGCAAGAGCATATGCATCAAAACATAATATTCCAATGATTACTGGTGATGATTTACTTAATGCCTTAAACATAGATAAATAAATTGATATGAGTACAATAAGAATTGAGAGTGACGGGAATGGTTCGTGTAATGGCAGTCGGTGTCTTCGATTTACTTCATGCAGGTCATCTTCATTATGTAGAGCAAGCTAAATCATTAGGAGATGAATTAGTTGTTGTTGTTGCCCATGATGATACTGTGCGTAAGCAAAAACATGAACCTGTAACGAACCAAGAATTAAGAAGAAGAATGGTAGAAGGATTGAAACCTGTCGATAAAGCAATTGTGGGGAATCCTCCAAGTTTTCCAATTTTTGAAATATTGGGCTCCATAAAACCTGATATCATTGCCTTAGGATATGATCAGAAGCATTCACGAGATGCAATAAAACTAGGTTTGGAAAATAATGGCTGGGGTAATGTAGAGGTAATTCGAGTGGAAGGACTTGCAGATGACTTGGATGGTACAAGAAAAATAATTGCTAAAATACTTAGTTTATGGTCCGGTGAAACTGGCGGCCCCTATGAGGAAGATTGAGATGTTCACAGGAATAGTTGCTGGAACAGCACCAATAGTAAAAATTGAGGACAAAGATCTCATTCGTAGTTTTACTGTGGATTTAGGAAAATATATTGATAATCTAGAAATCGGAGCTAGTGTGGCTCTAGATGGCGTCTGTATGACCGTTGTATCAATAGAAAATAATCTAGTAAAATTTGATGCTATAGAAGAAACCTTGACTCGAACCACCTTAGGTAGCCTAAATGTTAATTCTTCAGTTAATGTTGAAAGATCACTGAAAATGGGAGATGAATTAGGTGGGCATATAATATCAGGACATGTCTTAATGGCTGCAAAAATCTTACAGATTACTGATAAAGGAGATGGTAAAGATATTTTAGTTGAAAATCCATCTGATGCTAGTCATTATATTCTTGAAAAAGGATATATTTCGATAGACGGAATGTCATTAACTATAGGAAACGTTAGTCAAGAGAATTTTTCCTTACATATTATTCCCGAAACATTGAGAGTCACTACAATAGGACAAAAAAAAGTTGGTGATTACGTGAATATAGAAATTGATTCACGCACTCAAGCTGTTGTTGATACTATTAGGAAAAGTTTGGAAGTGAAATAATGAATATTGCGGCTGTATGCGGATCATTCCACAAAGAAGAGATTGAAAGAATGCTTGAATATGCTAAAAATGAGGCAGAAATTAGAGGCGCTGAAATATCGCAGATAATATGGGTTCCTGGTTCAATGGAAGTACCATTAGCTTTGGAACGAATTTTGAGAATTGAAGAAGTTGATGCTGCAATTGCTCTTGGAATTATTGAACGAGGAGAAACTCAACATGGCCTTGTTATGGGACAAGCAGTTACTAAATCGATTTTAGAATTACAGATTAAACATAACAAACCAATTGGATTAGGTATTATTGGCCCTGGAACTGAAAAACATCACATTGAACCAAGATTAGAACCTCATGCAAGGACAGCAGTAGACGCTGTAATCAAGATGTCAAAATGAATATCGAATACCTGTCTATATCGATAAAATAGTGTTTTCATCAAGTTAATGTTCAAAGCACTCCTATCATTCCGAGACTCATGGCTGATGAAGTGCGAAATGTGATAATCATAGGTTCTGGTCCTGCAGGGTATACTGCGGGGCTATATTCAGCTAGAGCATTACTGGAACCATTAATGTTCGCCGGATATATGTCTGGAGGACAATTAATGCTAACATCAGATATAGAAAATTTCCCTGGATATCCAGAAGGAATTGGAGGCCCGGAAATGATGATTCAATTAAGAGAACAGGCAGAGAAATTTGGATTAGAGGTTCAAGATAAGAATGTAGAAAGGGTTGACTTTTCTACAAAACCATTTAGAATTTGGGTTGAAGGGGAAGAATTCCGCTCAAAGTCAGTAATAATTTGTACAGGAGCAGAATCAATCTGGTTAGGAGCAGAGGGGGAAGAGGAGCAAAAGGGTAGAGGAATAAGCACTTGTGCAACTTGTGATGGAGCATTTTTCCGTGAGCAAGAAGTATTAGTTATTGGCGGAGGGGACTCGGCGATGGAAGAAGCCACATTCTTAACCCGATTTGCTAGCAAAGTAACATTATTACACAGAAGAGATGTTTTCAGAGCATCTAAAGTCATGTATGAAAGAGCTTTGAACAATCCAAAAATTGAGATAAGGACATTTAGAACAGTTAAATCATGGCTTTCTGATGAAAGCGGATTAAGTGGAGCTATTCTAGAAGACCCAAGAGATGGTAGTACAGAAGAAATTTCATGCACAGGGGCTTTCATCGCAATTGGTCATAAACCAATTACTAATTTCTTGGATGGGCAGGTTCAAACTGACGATTCAGGTTATATCCTCGCAAAAATACACACTATGACTAGTGTAGATGGAGTATTTGCGGCAGGAGATGTTGTTGATACTAGATATCGACAAGCCATCACAGCAGCTGGAATGGGATGCCAAGCAGCAATAGATGCAGAAAAATGGCTTGAAGAGCAACATTGAGGTTTAAGATGTCTATTGACCTAACCGCTGATGAAAAAGTCAGATATGCTAGGCATCTAATATTGCCTCAAGTGGGCGAATCTGGACAAAAAATGATCAAATCTTCCTCCGTGCTAGTTGTTGGAGCTGGTGGGCTTGGCTCACCAGTTCTGATGTATTTAGCAGCTGCTGGTGTTGGCAGAATTGGGATAATTGACGATGATAAAGTGGATATGACTAATTTGCAAAGACAAATTATTCATTCTACATCATCTGTTGGCGAACTAAAGACAGAATCAGCCAAGAAAAGAATTCATCAAATTAATCCCGAAATAGTTGTTGAACTATTTGACAGTAGATTGACAATTGAAAATGCTGAAGAAATAATTAGTAAATTTGACATTATTGTAGATGGAACAGATAATTTTGCAACCAGATATACAATTAGTGATTGTTGTGAAATTCTAGGTAAACCTTGGGTTTTCGGTAGTATCCATAGATTTGAGGGGCAAGTCTCAGTATTCAATCTGAATGGTAGCCCCAATTATAGAGATTTATTTCCTAAAGCACCGCCTCCAGAATTAGCACCAAATTGTGCAGAAGCCGGAGTTTTAGGAGTATTGCCCGGAATTGTAGGTTCATTTCAAGCTAATGAGGTACTAAAAATTATTCTTAAAATGGATGGAATTCTAGATTATGAATTATTATTGATTGACACTCAAACAATGAATATTAGAAAACTTAGATACAGTATGAATAAAGATAGAGAAAAAGTTACTGAACTTTCAGAAGAGGCGATTTCTTGTGCGCTGAGTTTAGATGAGGAAGAATCATTAGATGCCTCTCATAATAGTGAAAATATGAAAGAGATAAGTCCACTTGAGTATGTGGAGAAACTGAAAAATGGATGGAAGCCTTTCTTCTTGGATGTGAGAAGGGAATCGGAAGAAAAAATTGTTAGCTTACCAAATACAAGTCTAAGAATAGATCATACAGATATTCCATCAAGAATTGATGAAATACCAAAAGATCGAGAAATAGTAATATATTGTAGAAGTGGTGCTAGATCAGCTATGGTGGCAAATTTCCTTAAATTATCAGGTAATTATCCTATGGATGTATACAATCTTTCAGGAGGTATACATTTATGGTCATCTACTATTGATTCAAGTGTCCCTAGATATTAATTATTATGGTATTTTAAATATCAGTATGTTTTTTAATTGTGGTATTTAATTACAAATAATGTGCTTTTTATTGGTTTTATAGAATTTTTTAGTTATAAATGGTATTTTACTTTCTAGTCAATCGTTTTAATATGGTATTTTACACATAAATATGAATTTATAAAATAGAAGATACCACAATTAGAAAGAAAATACCACATTAGTGCCTTGTAGAGCGATTAGTTGTAGTACTTGATGAACTTCGGGAGTGTTATGAGTATAGCGCGACAAGGGATTTGGCTATGTTCAAAATGTGGAAACTACGAACCATGGAAAACAAGAGATCACGATACGAATCAAATAGATCGGAAATGCAGCAATTGTGATAAAAGAGCTAGGTTTACTCTAAATCGGTCGAAATCGGGCAAGGGGCGCAAAAGGAATTATCAAATCTGGGAAAGAGATACGTCAATTAATTATGACCTGATTATTGCCGAAGCAGAGAAAAGAAATGAAAAACTTATTGAGAAGGAAGATGATATTGAAAAAAATACAAAAAAAACATCTCAAGAACAGCTACCACCTATTTGGGGATTAGATTGGAGTCCGAAAGAGGCTTTATCTTTTAGTAAGAAATTACCCGAAGAAAAGGTAAGGAAAGAATTACTGCGTTTTGTAGCTGAGAGGCATGATGGATACTTGGAGTTCATTGCAGAAGAATGGAAGAAAATACAACCTCCTTCCCAATTCGATGGGAAAAGATATCATCAATTAACTCAAGAATTTTGTACTAAAATTTCGAAATCCTTGGAAGAAAGAATATGGAAGCCAGAATTATCAATTATTGGAGAAGAAGAAATAATTCCTAGAAGAAATACCAAATTATACCTAAATAGGAGGAAAAAGAGGTTCATCAGAGACATAAAACTCTGTCTCAGAAGGATAGCCCACGCTTCAAGTGTTAATTTGGAGACTCATTTACAATGGCAAAGATGGATGACTAGGACAAGGGCGATCGATGAACACTTGAAAGATTTATTCAGTAATGGAATAACTACGCCTGATGGTGGAAAATTTGGAGGGAAAGGTTTCCGTTCGACCTGGCAAGAAGGAGTGGTTGGTTGTGCTACATCACTCAAAAAAGCAATTGATTTATCTGCTGAAAAAAGACATACAGCGGACGTAATCGCACCAATGATTAGAGATGTTGGCCTAGCATTGGCAGTTGGTCAAACTCCATTAGAGATTTTTGCTGCTCAAATGGGGAAATCTGGTTCATACATGGACGGTGGTAACTTGGACTCAGGAGGGCGCGATTTACACATAGGTAATTGGGAAAAAGGTATCCTACCACCTACAGCACCTCTTCCAATTGCCAGTGCAACAGCAACAGGTGTTGCTCTTGCTGCAAAATTATTAGATGTTGATAGATTTCATCTGGCCCCCGTAGGAGAAGGTTGTAGCAGTAACGGAGAGTTTTGGGAAGCGATGAATCTAGCTGGAGCTAGAGGTTTACCAATAGCATTCATGATACAGAATAATCAAATTGCGCTGGATACATTCACTGTAGGTCAATCTGGAGCAGAAACATTTGGAGATAAGGGGCACGCAATGGGAATTCCAGCATGGACAATTGACGGATCAGATCCTCTTCAATTTCATGCATCGACAGCAACGAGTAGAGAATTTGCACTAGATGGAGGAGGGCCAACTTTGATTCATGTCGAGACAATGAGAGGGTGTGGACATGCACATCATCATGATGACTTATATTTAGGATCCGTAACTGGGAATCCACCGGGATATGTAGGTAGAGAATTGTTAAAATATTGGGCTGAAAAAGATCCACTTCCAAATCATAGAGAACATTGTATATCACTTGGAGCCAGTGAAAAACAGTTGAGGATTATGGAGGAAGAAGAACAAGATTTTGTGGATTCGGCTAGGAAAATAATGGAACATATGCCCTGGCCAGAAGGCAATACTGTGACGAAAGGAATTACATCAATACATGATGCAGAATCACACTCTGAACAGTATGAAAGGTTTGAAAAAGTAGCAAAAGAAATCATTCAGGGTCCACTAAATGATGGGGAGTTAGCAATTGAATTTTCTAGTGCTCCAAACTCCTCAACTTACAGTCGTGCCATTCAAAATGCAATGGTTGCTTTAGCCGAAAGGCATGGAGAAAAAATCATATTCATGGGAGAAGATATGGAAGTTGCAGGAGCATTTGGAATGAATATTCCACTAAAGGCCAAAGGTCATTCTAGCAGACTTCTGGACATGCCACTTTCTGAATCAATTATCATAAATTCGGCTACTGGAGTAGCATTAGGAGGAATGAGGCCAGTAGCAGAAATTCAATTTGGAGGATTTGCAGCACTGGCTATGAATGCTCTTGTAAATAATGCGGCACAACTTCGTTGGAGATGGGGAGCGAATGTACCATTGACAGTCAGGATACCATTGGGGGCGAAAACGAGAAGTGGTCCATTTCATGCGAACATGATTGAATCATGGTTCATGAATGATCCGGGATTAACAATCGTATTCCCAAGTAATCCACAAGATGCATATGATTTATTGATCGAATCCCATGAATTAAACGACCCTGTAGTTTTCCTTGAACATCTTGGTTTATACGGTCTGGGAGGAGGCAAAACAGGATGGGGGGACTCAATAAATCAGATTATCGATACAAAATCAGTAATAGAAAGGTTAGAAAATAATGATTCTTCAATAGGGAAAGCAAAAGTAATCAGAGGAGGGAAAGATTTGACCATCATTTCTTGGGGAGCAATGGTCCATGTTGCCCTCAAATCCGCAGAAATGATGTCAGATGAAGGAATAGAATTAGAAATCATTGATCTAAGGACTATTTTGCCATTTGATTCAAAAACTTGTATTAAATCTGTGATGAAAACCAAGAAGATGATAGTACTTCAGGAGTCGCAGTATACTGGAGGATTAGGCCATACAATTAGTAGTAGAGTAATGGAAGAAAGTTTTTGGGATATGGAATCCCCACCAGTAGTTATAGGGGCTCTTGATACACCTGTTCCATTCTCACCTACATTGGAAGACCACACAATTCCTACCGTGGAACTTGTATCAAGACATGTAAAAAGAATGTGTAAATAAATAGTGATTAAAATGATAGATGTTTTTTTAGGTTTACCAGATATAATTTTAGTAGTTCTAGGCTTTATATTCCTAATTTTTGGTGGAGAAAGTGTCGTTCAGGGTGCAATAACAATAGCAAGAAAGATGAATGTTTCACCTCTATTAATCGGTTTTACTATAGTTGCAGTTGGAACTTCATTACCTGAATTAGCCGTCACGATAAATGCAGTGAGTAGCAATAACCAAGATCTTGTTGACTTAGCAGTGGGAGGAGTACTTGGATCGAATGTTGCAAACATAATGTTGGTTTTAGGAACGGCTGCTATGTTAGGTGCTTGCGATAAACCAGGAGTTGGGATTAAGAAAGATGCTTTGGCAGTAATAATAGCTTCAATCATTTTACTTATAACCGTCATAATAGGGGAAATAACCCAGATAATAGGTATTTTAATGATTCTTGCTCTAATAAGTTACTATTTCTATTCTTATAATTATTCAAAAAAATTAGGCCTAGATGAAGAACTAGAAGAAACTTGGATGGGAGACAATTTGTTATTAGCTACAATGATTACAATTTTAGGCGGAGTAATGATTGTCTTGGGTGCTGAATTTTTAATTGAAGGATCTGTTGGAATTGCTGATTCTTTTGGAATTTCTGAATCTATTGTAGGATTGAGTGTGATAGCATTAGGTACATCACTGCCGGAATTAGCAGTGACTATTATTGCTGCTTTAAGAGGGCATAAGGGCGTAGCAATAGGAAATGTTCTAGGTTCAAATGTCATAAATATACTTGGAATACTAGGAGTCTCATCTGCTTATGCAGGAGGAATAATTGTATCAGAAGAATTTGCGGCAAGAGATATTTGGGTAGTAATAGTAACTTCAGGGTTGATCGCTACAATGTTATTAAATGAGCGAAAAATAACAAAATCATTAGGTGTATCAATGGTCATTGGTTACTTAACATACATGACATTACTCTACACAATGTGAATAATATCGAGCAGAACGGCTAAGACTTAATGCCGCTTGGAAGTATCATGGTTAACTTCGAACTGACTGATGAACAGCAAATGTTACGAGAATTGGCACGTGATTTTGCCAATGAAGAAATAAAACCAAATGCTGCTCATTGGGATAAGGAAAGCATATACCCAATAGAGGCCATTGCTAAAGCAAATGATCTTGGATTATTAACTCTGAAAATACCAGAGAAATATGGTGGAGGCGGAATGGGGTCTTTTGAGGAAGTATTAGTTCTGGAAGAACTAGGATTTGGAGATCCAGGATTTGCAACTGCTGCTGGAAGCTCAATGTTAGCATCCTATCCTCTGATTACTGGAGGAACAGAGTCTCAAAAGGAGAAATATCTGAGAATGGTAACTGAAGGTAAGATTGCTGCTTATTGTGTTACTGAACCGGGTGCTGGAAGCGATGTTCAAGCAATTCAGACTGAGGCTATCAAGGATGGAGAACATTACATCATTAATGGACAGAAAATGTGGATAACAGGTGCGGGTCATGCAGATTGGTTTTTCGTTCTCGCTTATACTAACAAAGAATTAGGTTACAAAGGAATGAGTGGATTTATCGTCGATTCAAATCTTGAAGGTGTTGAGTTGGGTAAGAAAGAGGAAAACATGGGTCAGCGGTGTTCGGATACAAGATCTGTGACATTCAATAATGTTCGTGTCCCAATGGAAAATTTAGTTGGGGGCAAAGAAAATGATGGTTGGATGAATGCAATGGAAGCATTTGACCTTTCAAGACCGAGCATATCATCACATGCAGTTGGCAATGCGAGAGGAGCGATGGAAGAAGCTATGAATTATGCAAGTGAAAGAAATGCATTCAATAAACCAATAATCAGACATCAAGCAATCTCTTTCATGTTGGCAGATATGGCTACAAAAATTGAAGCCGCTAGAATGTTAGTTTGGAAGGCCGCTATGAAAGCAGATTCAGGAGAAAGAAATACTCTAGATGCAGCACATGCAAAAAGATTTGCAGCAGATATGGCAATGGAAGTTACCACAGATGCAGTACAGATTTTTGGAGGTTATGGATACTCAGAAGAATATCCAGTTGCAAGAAGAATGAGAGGGGCAAAAGTTGTACAAATTTTTGAAGGTTCAAGTCAGATTCAGAGACTAATAATCAGTAGAGAAATGCTTCAAAATTAGTTTGAAATTAAGAACAGTTAACCGTTTCATTCAATACTTATGAAATAATCGCGACATTTGATAATATGAGCGGAAGTGTAGATTTAGTCAGAAGAATGACTGCAGTAATGATTCTAGGATTATTAGTCGTCCCTCTGATAGCATCTTCATCATCCTTAGAAGTGGATGACTTGAATGACTATTCTGATGAAATAAAATGGTGGGAAAATACAAACATGGATGAAAATAAAGATAGAATTCATGATGCTATTTGGATAGCAGCAGAAAATAGACACTACCAATATCTCGATGAAGAGGGCCGAATTTCAGTCATTGTAGACTTCGACCACTCTCCTACCGAAATTGATCAATTGCTATTGGAAAGTAAAGTTGGGTTCGTTACACAATTCCGATATTGGCTGATTGATTCTATTGCTGGGACTATTGAGTTGAATAGAATACATGAATTACTAGAAATACCCGGAGTTGTCTTTGTTGAGTTGGATGGAAGATTAGAAGTTCAGATGGAAGATGTAGTCCCGGCGCATGGTGTAGATCTAGTATGGCAAGATACAGGCTACACTGGTTCTGGAGTGACAATGGCAATCATTGATACTGGAATCGACGGTAACCATACTGCTCTGGACGATTTAGACGATAACAACATGACAAATGATCCTAAAATAGTCGCATTCTATGATGCGATTAACAACCCCGGTGCAACGAATGGAACAGAGATATTTCCCTATGATGACAATGGCCACGGCACTCACTGTGCAGGGATCACAGCTGGGACAGGTGCTCCTAACTACCAGCATGTAGGAGTAGCCCCCCAGGCAAATTTGGTAGGAGTCAAGGTACTTGATGGAGGCGGAAGCGGATCCTTCGCCGCAGTTATGGCTGGAATGGAATGGACCGTCGAAAAGAGACACGAATTCAATATCAGAGCGGCCAGTATGAGTCTCGGAGCTCTAACTGGAGCAATTGAGTGGACCTCATCAGAGGAGGAGTCAGTCAACAGAATGGCAAATGAAATGATGAGAGCTGGAGTGACTCTGTTCATTGCAGCTGGAAATAGTGGTGGATCTGCAACAATAGGAACTCCAGGTAGTGCGGAGGATGTAATCACTGTAGGATCTCTAGACAAGAATACTGCTATTGCAATTTACTCGAGCCAAGGACCCACAGAAGAGGGGAGAGTCAAACCAAACATAGCATTTGTTGGAAGCAGTGTTAATGCCCCTGACGCAAATACTGGAGATGGCTATGTATCGCTCTCAGGAACAAGTATGGCAACACCAGGAGCAGCGGGGGTAGCTGTTCTAATGTACCAAGCCAATCCAGATCTAAGTCCTTTCGATATTAGAAATATAATGCAAGAAACATCTACTTACAGACAATGCCATTATATGCTGGCTAACGAGCCTTGTGCTGAGGACTTAATCCCCAAGAATAGACAAAATAACGTGTATGGTCATGGCCATGTTAACGCCCAGCCTGCAGTCGAAGAAGCGGCGAATTACTTCTACGAACTAAGTATGTCTTTGAACGTAACACTAGACAGCAATTATGGTCAAGATAATCGTGTTCATATTGGACAAGGAGAATCCATAATATTCAATCTTGAAGGGGGCGTTCAGAGAGTACAGTGGAGAACTTGGGACATGAGAGATAATTGGATGGATTTGTCTGAATTTGCCGCAGGTAACGAGCAGTTTGAGGTAACTCATGGCCTTCTTGTAGACCGACTTCGATTCCTCCCAAACAACACAGTTGAAGGTGACCAGGTTATTCTGGTACGAGCAATTTCTGGAGATCAAGCCTCAACCAACCTTGCAGTAGGTATTAGCATCATGGGTGAAGAAAAGATTGAAACAAGTAGTAGCGAATCTGATAATCTGACATTGATAATAGGCTTACTTTCTACCTTAGTGATAATTTTATTTGTAGCATTAACTGTTGCAACAATGAAATTAAAGGAATCTGGATTATTTTCTGAGGAAATTATTGAAGATGAAAACGAAGAATGGCCTGTAAATATAGAGAATCAGGAAGATAATGTAAATAGTGGTTAGTTTGAGTCAAATTGATGCAATTCTACTTGCTGCTGGAGCCAGTAAAAGACTTGGTGAGCCAAAAGCACTAGTTGATATTCATGGAAAATCCTTGATTGAAATTTTGATTGAGAAGTTAAAAAGGAACAATCTGAGGGTAATCATTGTAACTCGGGAAGATTTAGTCATTGAAATGGAAAAATTAGGAGAGAAGATAATCGTTAATATGAAACCAGAGGAAGGTAGAACTGGAAGTATACAATGTGGAATAAAAGAACTAGAAAGTGAGAGATGCTTGATAGTACCGGTAGATAGACCCGGTTTCTCAAATAAAACTATTGAGAAATTAATTAATTCGGAGGAAACATCTTGTCCAAGCAAAAATGGTAAAGGAGGACATCCTGTAATTTTATCCAGAAAGGATTGTGAAGGAATCCTCTCAAGTGATCCTTCAACTCCTCTAAGAGATATTATCGAACCAATAAAAATAGAGGTAAATGACGAATATTTACATCTAAACATAGATTTTCCAGAAGATTTAGAAAAATTAAGAGAAATCACCAGAGAACATAATTTGTAATTACACATGCAAAATCAAAAAGTGTAGAACCCCTTCAGAGGAACGTGTCTGTTCATGTCTTATCTTGGGTCTTATCCGAAGTAAAACAAGGACGAAGAGTTGCTGTAGCAACAATTATTTCTGCGAAGGGAAGTGTACCTGGGAAACCGGGTGCCAAACTTGCAATAAATTCAAAAATGCAAAATTTTGGAACAGTAGGTGGTGCAGGACTAGAACTAAAAATTGAAAAGAAATTAATTGAATTATTGAATGAAGATATAAATTTAAGTCGGAAAAAAGGCGGGAAAATTGAGACATTTTATCTCTATAAGGATGCGAAGGGAAAAGAAGGGATACCGCTTGACAGTCTATGTGGTGGGCAAGTGGAAGTGAGTCTGGAGATTATTGAGCCAATGCCTCATATTTTGATTGCAGGGGGAGGCCACGTAGGTAGATGCGTTGCACTAATTGCTGATTCTCTAGGATGGGATTACTCTATTTTTGATGTTAGAAAGGAATATTCTAATACAGAAAAATATCCATATTCTAATGAAAATATCTCAATGAGTGTAAATGACTTTCTGAAATCAGAAGATTCACAATCTATACAAAGATTCTCAGATATTCTATTACTGGGTCATGACTGGTCAGTTGATCAAGAGTTATTATTGGGATTACTAAAACTACGAGAGGATGAATTAATTCCTAGAATTGGAGCAATTGGTTCGACTTCGAAATGGAAGTCGTTCAAGAAGGCTGCAATTGCTGATGGTGTAAAAGAAGAATGGTTTAAGAATGCTAGATGCCCTATTGGAATAGATATTGGCGCTGTGACTCCTGAGGAAATTGGATTAGCAGTATGTGCTGAAATTCTAGCATTAGAAAGAAAAATCACTCACACGGAGAACTGAAAAAGACATAACGGTTCGGTTGATTAATGAAACAACTGAGCGTATCATTAGTCCTCATAATGATGATGTCCTCCCTTAGTGGATGTATTGCTGAAGATTCAACACAAGAAACCTTGATTGAAGATGATGATACATTCAGGAATTACTCAATTGTAGCTCCTATTGACACAGGAATTAATGTGTATCATGATCATTTCAGAACTAATGAAACTTACCCTGAATGGCTACTAGAAGGGCTGGGTGTTACAATGACATGTCAACTAACATTTTCTGGAACTTGGCAAGAAAGATATGATGCTGATAAAGAAATGTGCTGGGATAATATTAATTCTACTGACATAGTATATTTCCCAGGAACAAAAATAATCGGTACCACTCCTGATGATAATACTGACATACCAATCCTTGATGACCCTTCGGACGGGCATGGCACCGCAGTAACTGGGGCTGTTCTGGATGCAAATCCCGATGCAATAATTTTCTTTGTTGAAGGATTCAGCGATGCTGCAGTATTAGCCGCCGCTAATCAGCCATTAGTAGATATAATTAGTACTAGTTTTGGACCTATAGGTTCGATTCCAGTCCCTGGAATAGAGGACGCGACTGAAGTTGCTGTTGTACAAGAGAAAAAAATTCATACTGGGGCTGCTGATAATACACCATCTCCAGCAGTTCAAGATTCAACTGCCGGACCTCCTTGGAGTATAGGAGTTTCAGGTTATGCTGAAGAAGGTGATGACCAGAAAGAAACTATGAGTGGTTCATACCCAGATATCGCCGCAGATTGGACTCAGGTTTTGCCGAATCACGATGATATTGACGGATATCATGAAACAAGTGGTACTTCATTTGCAACTCCAAGAACTGCAGGACTTTTGTCAAAGGTTATTCAACATCTAAGAACTGAGTCTGGTGATTTCTCTTCTGGTGCTGACCCCGATTTGAGAGATGGATACTTAGTAAATAGCGAAAATATGAATATTTCTCAAGCTCACATTAGAGATGCACTCAATCTTTCGGCCTGGTACCCATCGTTCAGTACTTGGGACCCACTTTCTGGAACTACTCCTGTTTCTCCTGTGGCTCCTTGTACACAAATTGGCTGGGGAGTAGTGAATGAATCTAATGTAAATCCAATCATTAATCATCTAAATGGTCAGTCAATTCAACCAGATAGGCCTTCAGATGTCACATTATGTATGGAAACTAATCAAGAAATACGGGAAACTTACTGGAATTAATAATTACCGAGGGGTTCAATAACAAAAGAACATTCCACATAGTATGCGTAAGGTGATATTGAGGTGGAAAACTTCCTCATTACACGGCGCTAAGGAAATTTCTGAGATACTAGAATTATGTGAAAGAATGGAAATATTAGGACATTTAGCAATTAGTGAAAAAAGTGTTACCCAATTAGCAGAAATAAAACTAAAAGAAGGAAAAAATATAGAGAGTATTTCAAAATTAGATAACTTCGAAATAACAGAAATTCATGAAGAAAACGATGATGGGGTACTAGTGAGTTTATTTTGTACACATCCATTAGCAATTTCAGCAATTGAGTTATCAAACATTCACATACATCCACCCTATGGAATTTCTGAAGAAAATGGAATGGAATTAAGGATTTCAGGACTATCGAAATCTGTAAGTAGATTCATCCGATTAATCAGAATGGTTTTACCTCCAGATAATATTTCAGTTCAAACCTTCCAAAAAGAAGACAACAGAAGTATTTGGGAATCAATTCTAACTGATAGACAGATAGAAGTTTTGAAGCATGCGACAAGAAAAGGATTCTACAGCATGGATAGAAATGTTACTCTAAAACAGCTAGCAGATGAGATGAATATGGCAAGAAGTACTTACGGCGAACACATAAGGAGAGCCGAGGTAGAAATTATGAATAAAGTAATGAAGGATCTCGAATAAGCAGAAGTCACTTATCCGAACGCTAAAATGGTGAGCCCATCTGGTGAAGATGTTAGCATGAGTGTCATACGTCTTCCAATGCTTCCTGGTCCTGAAAAAATACCATGGAAAGCAACAGTGAATGGTAAGGAAATTTCAAAACATGTTGAGAGTAACGCTATTCTCCTAGATGTCTTGAGAGATCAGGTTGGAACTCTTGGTGTCAAGAGAGGTTGTGATATGGGCACATGTGGATGTTGCTCAGTATTAGTCGATGGAAATCCTAAACTATCCTGTCTAGTTTTAGCTCAAGAGGTTGAAAGTTCTGAAATTACTACTGTAGAAGGATTAGCTGAAGGACATCATTTGCATCCAATACAAGAAATGTTTAGTGAATATGGTGGAAGTCAATGTGGTTTCTGTACACCAGGATTCTTAGTAGTAATTTCATCATTGCTGGAAAAAAATCCTTCACCAAATGATTCAGAAATTAAAAATGCAATCGAAGGGAATTTATGTAGATGCACGGGATATCAACAAATCGTTGACTCGGTAAAAGCCGCCAGTGAAATTCTAATGTCAGGGAAAAATATCGACAACTCTACTAATCCAAAAAGTAACCCTAATCCGGGATTTGAAAAATGAGGGAAATAAATGTCTGAAGATGAAAAAGATGAGATGGTTGGTTACAGACAACAACCAGGAAAAATTTCTTTCTCTAGACCAGGATCAGGCGGAAAGAATTCATTCAGTGAACCTAGGGATGAAAAAATGATTCCAGAAAGTCAAGGAGGAGAGAAAAAGCAACCTTGGGGCGATCATAGGCATGATAAGTTGATTACTGGAAGAATTGTTGGTAAATCTACGTCACTTGTTGATAGTAATTGGAAAGTCACTGGTAGGGCAAAATATGGAGACGATATTAGATTACCAAATGAATTGATTGGTAAAATTGTTCGATCACCGTATCATTATGCAAGAATATTATCTATCGATATATCAGATTCATTAAAATTGCCCGGAGTGATTTCAATAGCCACTGGAGAAGATGCTAAGAATAAATTCGGAGTATTACCAGTTACAAAAGATGAACATGCAATGGCAGTTGATAGAGTTAGACACATAGGAGATCTAATTGCCTGTGTTGCAGCAGAGGATGAAGCGACAGCATTGGAAGCTGTTAGATTAATGAAAATTGAATATGAAATTCTGGACTCAATCCATGACATGAAAGATGGATTGAAAGACTCTGAAGTTCCTATTCATGATAGAGGAGAATATCATATTGGAGAAGCGAATATACAGAAGAGGGTGTTTCAAGAATTTGGTAATGTCAAATCAATGGAGAAAAATTCTATAGCTAGTCATAAAAAAAATTGGTTCTTTAATGGAGTAAATCATGCTGCAACCGAGCCCCATGCGGTTGTTGCAGATTGGGACCCTTCTGGAAGATTGACACTTTACACACCTCAGCAAGTTCCTCATTATGTCCACAGAGCATTAGCAGATGTACTGGAAATTCCAATGCATCAGATTAATGTTCATAGAACTTTTGTAGGAGGAGGTTTTGGAGGCAAATCAGATCCCTTTCCTCATGAAATGTGCGCATCAATACTAGCTCGTAAATCAGGAAGACCTGTTAGAATAACATTCGATAGAGAAGAAGTCTATTGGATTAATAGAGGAAGACACCCCTCCCACATTGAAATGAATCTTCATGCAGATAATGAAGGGAGATTATGTGGAATAGAAACGGACGCATTAATCGATGGAGGGGCTTTCGCATCTTTCGGACATGTTACCACATATTACAATGGAGTACTTCACACTGCTCCTTATGAAATTGGTGCATTCCATTACACTGGAGCAAGGGTATGGACAAATAAACCCGCTAGCGGAGCCATGAGGGGACATGGTGCAGTAAATTCTCGATGTGCTGTAGAAGTTGGAATTGACGATATTTCTGAGCAATTACAAGTAGATCCAATATCTTTTAGATTGGCCAATTTGTTACCACCACACTCTGCTACAATTACTGGATTCAGAGTAACTAGTATAGGAATGAGAGAATGTTTAGAAAGAGTGAAAGAAGAATCAGGGTGGAATGATAAATTTAGAAAAATGCCTCTAGGCCATGGAATTGGAATAGGATGTGGATTCTTCATTTCTGGAAGTGGACTTCCTATACATTGGGACCCAAATAAGTTCCCACATGCAACTGTTCATCTGAAAATAGACATGGATGGTGGAGTGACAGTACATACAGGAGCTGCCGATATTGGACAAGGTTCAGACACAGTAGTAGCTCAATCTGTGGCTGAGGTTTTAGGATTACCACTAGACATGATTAGAGTGAAATCTAGAGAAACGGATACATCCCCTGTTGACTTAGGTTCTTATTCATCAAGAGTCACATTCATGAATGCAAATGCAGCGATTTCTGCTGCTATGGAAATTAGACAAGATTTGTTACAGGCAACTTCTGATATCACTAAAGCACCAATTGAAAAATTAGTTATTGGGGACCGTAGAATATTTAGAAAAGATGACCCTGCTATCGGTGTTTCTTATCTAGAGGCTTTACATAAAGCACAGGAAGAAAGAGGTGCTTTAGTTGCCTCAGGAGCCTACAGAACACCTCCAATGGGTAGAGCTCACAAAGGTGCTGCCGCTGGTTTGGCTCCAGCGTATTCATTTTCGGCTTATGTGGCTGAAGTAAAAGTTGATATTGAAACTGGCCAAACAAAAGTAGAGAAAGTTTGGGCCGCTCATGACTGCGGTAAAGCACTGAATCCACTTGCAGTTAAAGGACAAATAATTGGTTCATGTCACATGGGAATGGGACAAGTTCTTTCTGAAGAAATGAGATATGGAAGAACAGGAAATCTCATGAATACTGATTTACTTGATTATAAAATTCCTAGTGTACATGAAATGCCACATGTTACTCCTATCATTGTAGAATCAAATGACCCTGAAGGACCATTTGGTGCTAAAGAAGCTGGCGAAGGCCCATTATTACCTATTTTACCAGCAGTATGTAATGCAGTTTATGATGCAATAGGAGTTAGAACAAATGAATTACCAATCACTCCAGATAGATTATACAAGAATATAGAGAAAAAATGTAGAGAACTAGAAATTGATGACCCATGTGATTTACCAGTACCTACATTGAAACACTCGAAATTACAAGAAGTTCTTGAGAAAAGAGCAAATGAACACTCAAAAAGAGATAAAGAAAGAAGATTATCTTCTGAAATAGAACCGTATCACAATGGTGCACTATTTGGCATGGATCCTACAATTCCCCCGGATGAAGTTGATGATAGTTGGGAAGTGACAGTTATTCCTTCAGAAGAATATTTACAAAATCCAAGATTGGCAGGTAGTGCTTGGGTTCACACTGAAAGAAGAAAGAGAGAGGTGGAAAAATGAAAATGCCTCCATTCAAACTATATTCGCCAACCAGTGTAGAAGAAGCAATAGAAATTGCTCGAGAAATACAATCAAAAGAGGAAGATTTTGATTGGATTTCAGGAGGTACTGATCTAATTCCTAACTATAAGTGGCACCTTAATCCAAAAAAGAATGTGATTTCTTTAGCAAATATTTCACAATTAACCCAAATTACTGAGACAAGCATTGGAGCGATGGTTAGACTACAGGATTTGGTTGAGTCTGAGTTGACTCATCCAGTACTTGCAAAATCAGCTAGTTCTATAGCTAGCATTATGATAAGGAGGTCTGGAACTGTTGGAGGAAATATTTGTCTAGATACAAGATGCTACTGGTACAACCAAACTGAAGATTGGAGAGAGACAATTGATTGGTGTCACAAATGTGATTGTGGCACTGGAGCAGACTGTAGGGTAATTCCTAATCAAAATACATTATGTGTAGCAACATATCAAGCTGATCTAGCACCAGTTCTGATGTGTATGGGTGCAAAAGTACATCTTATTTCAGTATCAGGGAAAAGAGAGATGGAGATTATTGACTTTTTTGAGTTAGATGGCATGAAAAAAAATAAATTATTACCCGGAGAATTATTAACTCATATTACAATACCTAAAGAAGTTTCAACCTGGAAAGGAGACTATCAGAAATTACGTCAAAGAGAATCTTGGGATTTTCCAGAAGCTGGAGTTGCTGCACTTTGGAAAAAAAAGGAAGGGAAATTAGAGAAATTAAGAATAGCCACAACTGGCCTAGAATCTATTCCGGGCTATCATGAAGATTTGGCTATGGAATTAGTAGAAAATTGGAATGGGGAAGAGAGTATCAAACTTCTCTCAGAAAAAATAAGGAAAGCCGTTAAACCTGTTCAAAATACATGGTATACTCCGTCATATAGAAGAAAAATGGTGAAGGTATTAACAAAGAGAGCCTGTAAGGAGTTAATGAGTGAGTAATATGAATAAACTTCTCTGTATCGTCATAAGTTTGATATTACTGACAAATTTCACTACAATTAGTTCTGGACAAGAACAACCTGAACTGGGTAATTGGGAATTAGGAATAAATTACATTGGGGATGATGAAAGTAATCCATTTCTAATCAATGAAGATGGAGAAAGAGTAATAGAATTCTACGTTCATAATACTCAAATGTTTGAAATTGAAGTCAGTTTCACGTATGAAGTGCCTTTTGAGGGAATAGAAGATGGCCCTGAGTCAGAGAAAATACAGGCAGGAGATAATGATACTTTTTCTCTAGTTATTGAAGATATAGATGTTTATAATTTTGCGGCTAATTCAATAGAGGAGATGAAAATTACTGCAAGTTTAGTTACAAGAGCTGGGGTTCAGGTTCTAATACCAGAAAATCAAGAAGCAATGGCAGACTTAAAGATACCAACTATATACTCGATTTCAGTAGATATTGATGATCCAGTTGGACCAATGAATGCTGGAACTGATATGATTCTTAGGGTAACCGTGACAAACAATGGCAATATCAAAGATAAGGTAGGAGAAATTGATTTATCGGATAATTGCCCTCTAATGACTTTGGACAATGGACTAGATAAATTATTAGTTACTGATTTAGATAAAGATAGAGCCGCTAATGCGGACTTGAAAATTACTGCATCACAGAGTCATCCAAGGAAAAATTGTAAGTTGGAAATCACAGTTCATTCAAATGGTGCAATGAATACAGGTTCTTCAAAAATTTCTGAAGATGAAACTTCCATAACCGTCGAACCACCACTTTCTAAGCCGACAGATAATCAAGAAAATCAAGACGAAGAAGAAAGCATAACTGAGGTAGTTGATACGAACCTTCCTTCATCAGGAATAAGCGCAATTATGCTTTCAACATGTTTAGCACTATTTTACATTAATAATAATCGGAAAAATAGTTAATTTTTCATTAGAAAAGGGATACTGAGAGGGTGTGGAAAAAACACCATATTACTTGCTTAAATCTAATTTACCTGAACTAATAGCAGCAACATATAACTGTAATTCATCGCTCGCTTGAACAGTTGTAAGCCTTGGCTATGTTCTACATCTGAAAATGGATTTGATTATTTTGACTGAAGGGGATGATGATAGATTTGATTTCAACACTATTGTAATCGGTTCTATCGCAATTACAGTAGTATTACTTCTACTAGCACCTATGTTAATGGTGATAGGGAAAGACACTTCTTACTCCGCATATGAATCCGATAGTTTAGCGCAACTAAGTGAAATGAGATGCGATCTTGGAGATGATTTAGATCGATGTACTGAAGATAGTAATAATTTGGGTTATTTTACAGCAAACACAATGTCAACTCCGATGTTAGTGAATGACTGGAAAGATCCACACAGAACTATGCTAGTCATAGTATCGCCTGAAAAGCCAATTGATGAAACTGCTGCGGATGCAATTTATGATTTTGTAACTGAGAAAGGTGGCAAAGTTATAGTTGCTGCAGATAATACGAACGCGAATAGATTGGCAGCAAAATTCGGTGTTTCATATTTTGATAAACCACTATTGGATCAAAATCAACATTGGCTGGAGTATAATGAGGATGATACAATTAAAGATCCAGTTTGGCAGAATGTTTGGAGTGTTGCATCTGTTGAAAATGATGTTAATGAAATGGAGGCTGGAGCTGCTAGAAAAGGATGTTCTGAATTCCAAATTTCTAACAATGATCCGAAATCATGTAGAATACCAGTTATGTTTAGGTCACCTACTGGAATTAGATTTGAACCTACATCCGAAGATTTGCCTCAGAATAATGCAGAAACACAAAGAGAAGTTAACATCTTAGCTACTGCATCTTCTTCTGCCTTTATCGATATTATTGGGAATGGTGATTCAAGTGATGTAAGGAACCCTGCTCCCGGAGATTTGGCTTTAATGGTAAGAATTGACTATCCAGGAATTCCCGTTTATGACAAAGTCAGAGGAAGTGCAGGTTTTGGTGGACTAGAGGAAATTGATGTTACTGGAAGTATTGTATTCGTTTCTGATGACGAAGCATTCTCAGATAGATTATGGGATTTTAATACGGCTGCGCTTACTGGAATGAGAAGTTCTTGTGAAGGCATAGTAGAGTCCAAATGCTGGATGAATGAGATTAATGATAATAATGACTGGAATGGAAATAGTGTCTACTTCCAAATGCTAGTTCATTCAATGATGGAATTCGATAATACTCAGCTATCTAGTCAGATAAGACAAGATAATTCCAATTTCCGAATAGTCTTTGATGAAAGTAGACACGTTACTGGAACTATTTCCGCGCCATTTGTAGCTGGAATGTCAACAGTTGTTTTACTAACTTCTAACACTTTCCTGAAATGGCTAGTTGTTCTAAACGTAGGTTTACTACTACTTGTTTCAATGATGGTTATACCGGAAAAAGAAAATTGGAGACATATTTTTGATTTGACCAGATTTAATCAAAGGCCGAAAAAATTAGATCCAAGTACTTACAGACTCAGAGTCAAGCAGTCTCTATTTACTAAAGTCAGAGTTCATCATGACCTGACTAGAGACCAAATGGCTTCAAAACCCCCAGCAGAGGTCCAAGCAATGATAGGCGACCCTAGGCTGGTTGAACTGGCTTACAGCCAATCACGAACATACTCACCCCAAGAACTAAGGCAACTAATGATAGCAATAAGGAAATGGGGTAAGACAAACTAGAAATTGGAGAGAAAAAAA
>CESZ01011441.1_pt1 | contig 125331 bp, 106 predicted proteins | sample 531081 | NCBI WGS metagenome assembly CESZ01 (sample SAMEA2621260, study PRJEB7988) | marine metagenome | biome: marine biome (ENVO:00000447); feature: surface water layer (ENVO:00002042); material: "saline water (ENVO:00002010), including plankton (ENVO:xxxxxxxx)" | depth 5 m | reverse complement strand
CATGCAGTAGTTCACCGCAAACCACCTACTAATTCAGGTGTTGAAACGGGCCGTATTCAGGAAATGAAAGATAAGAGAATGAGACTCGTTCCAGAAGGGCGTCGCGCCGGTAAATCAGCAATTACTAACTGGTGGTTAGAAGACACGGGTCCTGAACACAGTTTAATCCGAATAAAAATAGATACAGGGCGTCGAGCACAGATCCGTCTTCATATGGCAAACTTAGGCTGTCCGGTAATAGGAGATACGAGACATGGATTCGGTAAAGCTAGCATCAACAGACTTTGTTTACATGCAACATCTCTCAGGTTTAAACATCCCAATGGAAAGGCAATGAAAGTCGAAAGTCCAATACCAAGACAACTAATTTCTGAATTAAAAAGACGTTTAGGATAATCATTCTTCTTCTGTAGAAATATTGATTATTTTTCTAGGCATGTATAATTTAACTAAGATAGCATTCAATATAGCAATTATTCCCATTACTGTTGCCGAAGCAATCATGCCTTCCATAAATGCAAGTTGTGCATTTTCTATCAAAACTGCTCCCAACAAATTGCCATTTTCTAACATCTCAGCACCGATTTGCATTGCTGCAGGAAACGACTCTAGTGGAATAGCTCCCAATTCCAAACCATCGGGGATAGTCATATTTCTTTGATAATATTCGTTCAGAACGCTACCTCCTATTGCTATACCTAATGCTCCCCCTATTTCTCTACTTGCATCATTTGTGGCGCTACCTACTCCTGCTTTATTGGGAGGCACAGAATCCATTACTACAGTTGTTGCCGGGGCCAGAGTTAAGCCCATACCAAATCCAAGTAACAAGAAAATACATGCTAATCTGCTATATTCCGAATTAATTTCAACGGTAGTAAATATAGCCATTGCAATCGTCATTAATACCAACCCTGTAGAGATAACATTGTTACTTCCAAATTTAGCAGCCAACCTATCACTATTTGCTGCTGCTGGCATTAATCCTAATGGAAGTGGAAGGAATCTAATTGCCGCTTCAAGAGCTGTATGCCCTCTTACTAATTGGAAATGTAACATTTGCGTGAACATGAATGAAAACATCACGAAAGAAGCCAACATTATTGCTATTAATCCTAAAGAAAAACCCTTAAATTTAAAGAAATTAATTGGTAACATCGGGTATTCTACTCTTTTTTCCCAACTTACAAATAAATAAGCCAAGATTATTGCTAACACAGCAATGAAAAGAATCTCTTGACTAGTCCAACCCAGTGAGGGTGCTTCAATAATTGCATACAAAATAGTCCCGAGTGCAGATACTGACAATAATGCTCCAATTGGGTCCAAAGGAGTCTTTTTACTATCTTTTGAATTTGGAACATATATCAATCCTAAAACTAATGCCAGCAATATTATTGGAACATTAATCAGAAATACCATTTGCCAATCATAATTTTCTACAGCCCAACCCCCTACTAGAAGTCCGATAGGCGCCCCAATACCTGCCATCATCGTCCATATACCAATGGCTTTCCCTCTTTCTTCTCTTGGGAAAACCACGATCACAATAGATAGAGTTGCAGGCATAACTAAAGCAGCACCAAATCCCATTGCAGCCCTAGCAATAATTACATCATTTGAGGAATCTGCATAGAATGCGGCTGCCGCTGAAGCGGCACCAAGTAAAATCAGCCCCAACTGCAAAGCTCTTTTTCTTCCAAAACGATCTCCTAATGCGCCCATTACTAACAAGGTCCCACCAAAGATTAGAGCGTAAGAATCAACAATCCATTGCAAATCACTATTGTCAGCCTGCAAGTCTTTGGACATTTCAGGCAATGCTACATTCAAAGTAACGTTATTCAACATCACAATAACAAGACTCAGACTCATTATTCCAAGAATAATCCACCTTTTTTCATGACCCAAATTTTCTCCCATGTCATTACGGAGAAATAGACCCTTTTCAAAACATAGGTTACAATATTAAAACCACTCCCGACAACCATGGCTAATCGTCTACATGCGTTCTCAATCGCATTAATTTTCATATTAGTCAACATGTCAGGATGTATATTTTCTAATAATTCAACAACGGATGAAATATCAGAAAAAGTAACATATCCTTCGATTTACGATAGACATACACTTACTTGGCAAGACAATCACACATTTTCTTACACATTAGAACAAGGGCCACATTATGCACTTGATGTTCAAGAAGCTTTTATTGAAGTGGATACTTCTGAAATTTGGGAAACAGGTCCCGAAACATCAGAAGTCCATCTTTCATACTGGCTCCCAAGCAATACTTTGGATGGTGAACAGGTTCCAGTTATTGCTGTCATTAGTCCTTACTATTCATATGGTGCCCAAGGAGATGAATCTTCTCCGACTAACATTGTAAGTGCAGGAAGAGGAGAATTTATTTTCGAAAATTTCGTCCCTCATGGGTATGCATTTGCCCAGGTTGCTGTATTTGGAACTGAACTTTCCAGTGGATGCTTCGATTATCGCGGCGCAGGTGAAGGTTTGGGTATACACAGTGCTGTAGAATGGCTTGGTTCACAGAATTGGTCAAATGGTCACGTTGGTCTATATGGTAAATCCTACGAAGGAGCAACACAATGGGAAGCCGCGGCCTTGGGTAGTGAATATCTGAAGACTATTGTACCAATTTCAGGAACAACAGCTCTACATCCTTTATTGTACAAAAATGGTAGTGCTGAGGCCAGAAGTCAAGTTATGCATATGAATTATTTTTCTAGTACAGTAGATTACAATGAAGATGATTTAGATAACGTATGTCCAGATATAATAGAGGGTTTATTCGCAGGCCCAGTCACTTATGGGGCCGGTGAATTAGACCCATACATGTCAAATTATTACGATGAAAGAAGTCACATTGACAAAGCGTTTGAAAATTGGAACGGCAGCGTTTATTGGGTCCAAGGTTTACAGGATTGGAATGTTGACCCGCATCAAGTATTCGGAGGACCTATAGGTGTAAATTGGTATCAAGATTATATCGATGCAGGTTTTGAAATTAGAGGAATACTTGGACAATGGGAACATAATTATCCAGATCAATGGACAAAACATAATGCACAAGATAGTGGATATGGAGGAGAAGCAATTCACAACATGACTCGTTGGGACTGGGCTCAAGATTTATTTGAATGGTACGAATATTATTTGAAAGGAATCGGCCCTCAACCCGATCTGAATGCCCAAGTTCAACGAAACGATGGTCAATGGCGTATAGTAGAAACATGGCCTCCTGAAGATATAGAATGGTATAATTTACCGCTATCAGACTGTTCTAGCTCGGGTGCATTTACTGGTGGGGGAGCCCCAGTTGTTGGAGGCGGGCAGACTGTTACTACAACATGCTCCGCACTTTCAGAAACTGAAGATATCTTAATTTCGGGATTAATTAGACTTCATTTAGAAGCGGTAGCGACGATGGACGGTGGTCAGATATTCGCAGAGTTAAGAGACTCAGAGACCGGCATTAGACTCGGCCATGCTACTATGGATATCAGATACCATGCTGGAGGTTATGAACCTCAAACAGTATTGCCCTCAGAACAAGTTACAATGATGATGGAATTTCAAGCAATTGATGCTATACTTCCTGCAGGTCACGGGATTAATATCGTATTCACTGAATCAGGCGAAGATTATCTTGCCCCTGCCTGTGGCCCTAGTTGTACAATACATATCTTACCATCAATCTCAGAGTTATCAATACCTCATGTTTCAAGTGATTCAGGCAATGTCCTAATCACGCCACAGAGCCCAGATGCTGCAAATAGTTAGATTAGAGATATAAGAAATAACTTCTATCTTTTATTTCGGAATAATCAATCATACTTCCATTAAAATTACTTACAGCTTTCTCTGCAAGCTGTCTCATAGCATCACTAATCCAAGAAAGACTTTGAAATTCATTTAACTCAAACCAACCATAATCAATAATTTCATTATTATCTATATTTACAATTGGATTTTCAGTCTCTACATAATAGGCCAGAAAAATTGCTGGTGTTTGTTTAATTATACATTCTCTCAAACCAACCAAACCTTTCACTTGAGCATCTATACCGCACTCTTCTTTCAATTCACGTCTCACAGCAAAATGGGGCAATTCCCCTTTGTCAACAGAGCCCTTAGGCAATCCCCAGAGATATTTCTGCGGTCCCTTTGCTTCTTTTACCAGAAGAATTTTACTTTCTTTTATCAAACATGCAGCAACACCCAAATCAGTTTCAACTGGTCGCATAGTCATTTTACTGTAATATTCCATTTATCAAATACTGTTTACGTTAAAAAGTACTCGATTACTAGTAGGATTCATTGCCAAAGTATGTTTCCTTGCCAATATGTCACTACCAAGGCGAGCAATGGAACAAATGGGTTTTTCCGTTTGCTGCCTGTCTTGTGATGCTCCAGATATTGCAGGATCGCAGAGGTGTAGAGATTGTATTTCATCGCATGTGAAAGTACGTGATAAAATATCTTCAGGAGTCGCGATTTCCAAAGCAGACAGACTTTCAAGGGAATTTATAACTATGCTTGCAAATCCCGGTGATTTCATCGAAAATACTGTACATTCAGAAACTATGTCTTATTACAAATCATTGATAGACAAACATCAAGGAAAATCCCAGCCTAAAACAGCCGACGAAGTTCGTCAAAGATTTGAATTACAAAGAAATAAATCTCAAAAATCACTCATTCGTGATGTAGCCAATAATAGAAAAAGAAGCAATCAAGTACTGAATTCTGAAGATATAGAAGAACTTTTATCGAAAATTAGTGATAAAAATCCAGAGGCTAGTGAGTCCTATTGGGAAGAATTACTAGAAGATGTAAATGAACTATTAGATGAAGATTGAAATTACGAGCATTCAAACAAGATGAATCTATGGGGTTATTACAATGGCCGAAAAACGTGACCCCCGTGCAGGGTGGTTAGATGATGACCCATTTGATAAAATTGGTAGCAATTCTAAGACCCATACTCGTGCTAGAGACGATGGTAATTGGCGTAAACCACATGTTAGAGTGGTCACTGGAGTTGCGGGTCAACCTTTTTTTAGATCTTTTTCACAGGATCAAAATCAACCTAGAAGAATCCATACTGGTTCTATTTGGCATTTTTCAAAATTAGAAAAAGATCATCTAATTAAGGCTGTGTTAGCCTTTACTGTAGCATTAGGATTTTTTGCTACAAATGGGATTTTCAACGCATTATCCGACCCTTTTAATTTTATCAAATCAGGAATAATACTAGGTCTGGTAATTTGTCCCGCCTTTTTATTCCATGAAATCGCTCATAAAATTACTGCCAGAAATTATGGCTGTTGGGCAGAATTTAGAGCTTATGATAGTGGATTACGATTTGGGGTAATTTTAGCGGCATTAACAGGGTGGATATTCATGGCACCGGGTGCAGTTATGGTTTATGGGAACACTACAAAATCTCAGTTTGGCAAAGTTGCGTTGGCCGGCCCGATTAGTAATATCATACTGTGGATAATCGGCATAATTCTAATTTTACTTGGTTTAGAAACATCGGGTACACTTACTGTTCCATATGCAGGAAATGACAAGGGAATGTTATGGTGGTGGTGCGTCTCTAACGCCGGATTAGCATTATTCAACATGATTCCACTTGGCCCATTAGATGGTAGGAAAATTAAACATTGGTCAGATTTTGTATTTTATTTCTGGTTCATTATATGCTTTAGTTTAGTTTGGTTCAACGCAACATCACTTAGTAACTTGATAGGATAATTGAAATTATTTGTACCGTAACTGATGAATAGTAAACTAGATGATAAATCAGCATAAGAGTCGCTACGGTACAATTAACCATTTTGAATATCTGACTTTAAGTTTGACCCGTCATCAGTCAAAATCGACTTTTTAATATAACTATAATCATTATTGCACCGTTCACATATAATATCAGATCATTTAATAAATTTATATTCATTGATAGCCCTAAGAATAGAATAATAATGGATTGAAAGCCATAGCCAAGCATCGAGGACACAGTCAATTCAAAATATAATTTCTCACTCCCCTCTCCAGTCATAATATCTATTATTCTATCTTGCCAAGAAAAACAAATCAGATATATTTTATGTAAAAAATCAACATGTATCTGTTTTTCCCAAGGTTTTGCAATGGGCCTGATTCGCTCATCAATACGACTTGTATTATCGCCAGAATTAATTCCTCTCGCCCTTACAGAGAAATGATTGAATAGAGAATATTGAAACAGTACAGCAATAACAATCCCTGAAATATACAAACCGCTCCATTCAAGATATTGACCAAATGCATATGTAACCAGAATCAATCCAAGTGTATCTGCAATTGTGTCCCAATATCTTCCAACATGCGATGGTCTTTCCCTTATTCTCGCTAATTCGCCATCTACGGCGTCGATAACACCTTTTATTACAAGAAGAATACAACTTTCTAGGATGTATTCTTGTAAAATTAACCAAGCACAGAAGATCGATAATAATAGATGGAAATTAGTAACCATTAATACGCTAATCTTGGTATTCTTCAGTAGATTCGCAAAAAACCTAGCAATTGGTCTACCCCAGTCTGACAAATCTTTTGCGCCACTGATATTGCCATATTTTCCAGAAGACATAGTCAATCTCCATTCCAATTTTAGAGTAAAGCATTCGTAATGGGTTTCTCATCACAATGGAAGAAAGTCATTAGAGCCCACCAAGTAATCATATCAAGACTATTGACTACATTAGCAACACCTGTGTTTTCCTCACCATAGTTTTTACCTGTAGTATCCATCCATGCTTCCATTTCATCCAAAGTATCGCATACTTGATGATAGCACCAATAACCATCGACTAATCCTCCAAAACCAATAGTAACTACATCTAGATTATCTTGAAAACTAGCATGATCGCTTCTTGCTGTCGTATCTTCATATACAATAATCTCGGGTCTGTCCATATCCAACCAGACACTTGTTTTCCATGTATCTGCAGAATAATTTGTCCCTATCAGTGTCCCCATTTGTTCTTCCAAGCCTAAAGCATCAGAACCAATCCAGTTAGAAAGACCGACCATTCCAGGTTGATCTAGTTGGTCATGATTGGGCCCCGGTCCGATATAAACTCTCATGGGCCAAACTTCAGCATCCTTAGGATATCCATCTTCATCTATTGCAGGATCTGGATCACCATGAGGTGCTCCTCCTCCACCTGGCCAATTCACTCCAGCCATATCTAAATTGATATAATTGGTAATCGTCACATCTGGATTGTCTTCTCCAACATAGTACTCTGTCCAGTAGTCAGATCCTCTTTTTCCACCTTCTTCACCTGACCAGAGACAGAAAACCATTGTTCTTCTACTCTCAAAATTAACTAATGCTTTTGCAGTTTCCATCACCATAGATGTACCCGCAGTATTGTCATACGCTCCAACTCTAGTTCCGTAGGTTCTTTCGCCTATTATGTGAGGGTCAAGAAGAAGTCCATTTACAGGAGGCGCAACATCAAAATGAGCTCCAAAAACTAACCATTCATTTTGAACTTCAGTACCCCATTTATAAGCGCAAATATTGTATGCTTCGGGATTCTGTGATCCAGTAATATCTGTAAATTCATATCTATGTCCTATTACCTCTAAACCAAAGCCTGACATTTCACTAATTAGGTATTGAGCAGCATCTTCGTAAGCTGGATTGCCTTGGCCGGCCCACCTATCATAGTAGCCTTCTTTGCCATCCACAATATCAAAAGAATCAGTGGGGTCACTCATCTCATATAATCTATCATACACACTTCTACCGTCAACAATCCCCGTTGAATGAACTCCTCCTTCATCTTTAGATAAGGACATAGATCTTTCAATTGATATGATTTTCACAATTACCGAACCTCCTGTTACAGCACTGTGATTTACAGTGTCGAACGTATTATTTTCGGAAGCAGAAATCCTTTCAATTCCGTTATTTGAATTACCCAAATTCCCTCCTCTATTTACCCAAGTCATCCAAGACTCCCCTTGGTCTCGAATTGGCCAAAAATCTCTACCAAACTCACCAATTATGAAAACCATATTCTCAATTCTCGGAGGAGCTAAAACCGATAGACTTAGAGAATCACCTTTTTCTAAATCAACGATTGTTGAATTTTGAACATAATTTGTACTCTCCTCAATAATTAAGTAAGGGATGAAAACGGAAATAGAACTAGAGGCAGACAACTCCACATTTTGGAAAAAACCACCTTCTAGTATAGATATATCAACTTTTAAATCACCCTCTTCGAAAGAATTTTCAGAGCCAGCAAAACATCCTGTTAGTGGTGCTGATAACATCAAAAGTATGAGTAAACCAGCTACGCCGCCACGCTTCATATTACTCCGAACAAGAATATCTTGTTGAACTAAACGGTTCTATGGCAAGTAATTATTCAACGGTAAAACTACCTGCTCCTGTAATTTGTGTCTTCTTAGGTTCTTTCAATACTAACGCAAATACGCCTCCTAATATCAGGAAGAATACTCCACAACAAGCTGTACCAGCTCCGCCAATTGCTGCCAAGACCCCTCCTGCTGCGTCTCCAAGTTCATCTCCAATTACTTCCCACAATCCAACGAGCTCATAGTTTTCATTCGACTCAATTGTATAGTCTCCTTTTTCATACGACCAAGCCGAAATAGAAGCCATATGATACCACCCATCTGGATCATCTTCCCATCCAATTGGCTTTTCTCCATCATCTTCACAATTGACAGTAATATGATTTTCTCCTGTTTCATTTGTCATAGTTATGATAAATTCATCACATCTAACATCATCACTAACCATAATCATCATTTCATCCCTATCTTCAAAATAATAATCTGTAGTTCCTGCATTTCCACTGAAACTACTCTTTTCATCAACCTCCCAGTCTCCAACATCATTGAGTGATGAACCTCCACCAATTGTCATTACAACTCCTACTAATGTTATCAACGTTCCAAGAACAAGAAAGATTTTACCTGCTATGTGCATAATGGGCCAACTAAGGGTATGGGATATAAAATTGACACTATTTATCCATCTTTTTTCTACTTAGTACGATATAAGTATTTAGTGCGAACATACATCTTTCAGGTAGAAGGTGACATTTTGAGCGACATAGTTAGGAGAAAAGAAAGTATTACGCAGGACTTTGAGAAAAAGACATTAAATGGATTCGTTGGAATCTTTCTTCACATAATTGTTCTTGGTTTTGTTAACCTGCTATTATTGATACTTACAGGAGTAGGCGGTGCTCTGGGAGGACTTGCATTTTTGATTACAATATTTACAGGCCCACTTTGGTTAATTTACTGGAATAGCTATATTATCATAGCACCAAATGAAGCGGCAACTGTACAGTTTTTTGGTAAGTATTCTGGAACAGTAAATAAAGAAGGGTTTCATTTCTTCATTAATCCTTTTTATCATAAACAAAAGATTTCTATGCGTATAAGAAACTTTGAATCTGCTAGATTGAAAGTTAATGATGTCAATGCGAATCCTATTGATATTGGTGCAGTAGTAGTTTGGAGAGTTTTTGATGCCGCTGAGGCACTTTTCGAAGTAGATCATTACGATCATTATGTGCAGATTCAGAGTGAGGCAGCACTCCGTGCAATGGCAACCGCTTACCCATATGATATAATCGAAGACAAGGATATTGGGGGAATCTCTCTCTCGAGTCATCAAGAAGAGATTGCAGAACTTTTACAAGCATCGGTTGAAGATCGACTTAAGCAGGCAGGAATAGAAGTACTCGAAGCTCGAATCAGTCACCTGGCCTATTCTCAAGAAATAGCACAAGCAATGCTACGCCGTCAACAGGCTAGTGCAGTAGTGGCAGCAAGAACCGAGATAGTTAAAGGAGCAGTGGGGATGGTCGAAGAAGCATTAGAACAACTCAGTACAAAGAAGATAATCGAACTTGATGAAGACAAAAAAGCGACTATGGTCAGCAACCTATTAGTTGTCCTTTGTTCTGAAACAGACACCACTCCAGTAGTTAATACTGGAACGATATACTGATTGTGGTGCAGAGGACAGGATTTGAACCTGCGAAGCACTACGCACTGGGACCTCATCCCAGCCCCTTTGACCGCTCGGGTACCTCTGCTTTGAGTCTGAGGACGTACCATCCGTATTTCACAATCTCGGACACACATTGTTCCCTATTTCTATGATTAAATGAAATATACTGAATCCCCAACTGAGACTATCCCCTCTTCAATTACTGACGCAGACCATCGGGACCAACCTTCTTCTTTTTCATGGTCAACCCTTGAGAAGTTTCGGTCTTGGAAGGATCCACCAATTTTGTTACAGGGCGCGCAAGGCTCGCTTAGAAGTATTATTGTAGAACCTAATCTAATTTTCATTCCCACTTCTAAATTAGACCAGTCTATACCTTCAATGGTAAAATTCTCTCCGGCAGTTCCAACACCTATAGGATGCCCCTCTTCTCGTAGTTGAGTAATCCTTTCTAGAGAAAATATGGACACGGCTCTTCGGGGGTCGTTCTCCCTCCTTTCAGTTCTGAATTTGTTATAATCTCCTTCAACACCTTCGAAATTTACAACTGCAGTTTTTATCGGCAACTTTGGTACTCCTCCAGAACTGCTGATATTGATTGAATGAACCTCCCCCTCCACTTAAACACCTCCTCTATATTCAACTAGGACATTTCTCCTTCAAGTATCAACTGATTAAGTATTTCGAACAAACGTCGGGCATGATTTTCTGGAGTAAGACCCATTTTTTCAATTTGTAATAATCCCGCATTTGCCCACTTTTCTTTTACAGACTGATCATTAACTAATTCAAATGCTGATTTCCAAGAAATAAAATCTCCTCTTTCTAACAACATGCCATTTTTATGATTGACTATAGTTTCTCTGTAACCTCCTTCATTAACAAATATTGGAGGTGTTCCAATAGCCATTGCTTCTATCGGAGTAAGTCCAAAAGCCTCTCCATGGGCGAAGCCTACTACTGCCTTTGCATGCCTAATTACAGCTCTCATCGCCTCAGAAGAAACTCCAGAAAGAATAGTAATTTTAACGTTGTATTGTTGAGCATGCCTCTTCAAATTTTTATTTTCTTTAGGGTTACCGCCGCCAATTAAAACAAGATCTAAATCATTTCCTTCTAGGTGTTCTACGGCTTCATAAATTCCCTTAAAACGTGATATCCTCCCAACAGTAACGACATAATCTCTCCTTTCCAATTCGCCTATTTTTTCCAATTCAGATGTCTCTCCAATAGTTTCCTCTCTTGTGTATTCTGACAAATCTACAGATGGGTAAAGCACACTTCCCTTTATTCCATAAATCTTATACAAATTTTCTGCCGAAAATTTCGAATTTGCAGATATTATCCATGAATTATTATTTTTGAATAAGAAAAAAGACTTTTCAATCCGTTTTCTTTGATAGGTTTGTAATAAGTGCATGATGGAAGCTTTCCATTTATTCTTCCCGTTTGGGCTATAATGGCTTATATCGTCATGAATTCCTGGCTTAGATTCTAAGTAATGAAGGTGCATGGGAGTATTACGACTTACAAATTGAGGAAACTCCATTGATCCATTTCCTCCCGTAAGATGTATAGCATCAGCCCATTTTATCGCCTCATGTATGGGTGCATGATTTCGCCATGCTCTTGATGCACTACGCTCTTGTCCAGCAATTATTTCATTCCACAATCCGCCTTCTGGAATCCATTGTTTTGAAGGAACAAGAACCTCAATCCCTAAGTTTTCTATGAACTCTCTTTGAGCAGGCAGTATATTTAGACAAGCAAACTTAACTTGAAATATATTACCGATTTCTTCTAAATTACGAAGCAAATCTCTTGCTGCCCCTCCATTAACAGTCATTGCGGCTTTGACAACTAATAGCCGCTTCTTCGGGTCACTCACATATGTGCGGCTAGTTAATACTCTAAGTTTCCATCGGTGTATAGTTTGTGGAATATTTTAATATCTAAATTGAATTAAACATATTAGTGTATAATTAATATTTCAGAATTAATATAAGAATCTAGATTTTCAAGAAATTCGATTTCTTCTTCAAATGCTATTTCTAGTAATTCCCTCATCTCATCGTCCAAATCCGGGCGAGAGGTTTTTTTTGGGTTAAAGCCAGGTTTCCTTAACGGATCAAAAAATATTTTTCTTAGTTTTTGAGATGGCACTAGAATCTTAACTAAATTCACGATAAAATTAGGGGGCTGACGTAGAAATTTAGCCCATTTCGCGGGATTCATACTCCCTCCTTCATTTTTTCGTGGTAAATCAGTATTTTTGGATAATGGATCTAAATTCAGCCAAGATAGAATATCATTTAGAGTTGCAAATGAGTTATTTTTAATCGAATCTATAGGTACAATTCTTACCCTATCTCCTAATTCCTCAACCCACTTTAAAGTAGAAGATTTCATACGAGGAAATCCAAGAAAACTCCAAGTTTCAGGATCATTAATATCAGCTTTAAAGTTAATATTTTTCGCTTTATTCAACATTTCTTCTTGACTTGTATTATATTCTATCAACCTCTTGGAATGTTCCTGATGCATGCTTAGCATTAAGTCAATAGGGTTACGTAATGTAATGATAATTTTTGCTTCAGTCATATTTTCTTTAACCGTTCTTAATGCGCGTTCCGAATAGAGGTGGAATGCAGACTTATCCAGAATCCAAGGCTCATTTTTATAATTATGAAATGAGGGCTCAGGAGCAACAATGATTGTACCTTTAGAATAAATTGGTGCAGTGGGAAATTCAGATATACCGGCCATTAGAAAATGACTTTCATTCAGCCAGGGATGATAAATTGAATCATGAGAACTCAACCATTCCATAAGAGATGTTGTACCCGTTTTAGGACCGCCAATTAGTAGCAGATTTGGAGTTTGATTATATCTGTGCATTATCTATCTCCGTTTACTCGCAGAAGGTTTTACGCTTGAACAACACGGTTATTTCTAAATATAATTTCACCGAAAAAGAAATTTCATCTATGATGAAAGTGAAATATGATACTGGCGGTCGATGAGATGAGTTGTTGTAGTTGCCAGAGGTAGACATTTTCCTGATTGGAGTCCCCAAAGCGGGAACGACATGGCTTGCGCACACTCTCGATCAACATCATTCAATCGCTCTTTCTGACCCAAAAGAGCCGAATATAATTGCATCACATCGTGGAACATTTATGCGCACTAATGAAGAACCGAATTGGAATAAATTTGACACCCTCTTTTCTGAAAAAGGACTGAGGTTAGACGCCTCAGTACATGCTTTCGCATGCCCCCTTTCCCCTAAACGAATCAAACAAAAACTTCCTCAGGCAAAATTTATTCTTTGTTTAAGAGAACCGGTTTCCAGGTCATTTAGTCATTGGAATATGATTCAGAATACGAAAGAATCAGTAGAAAATGGAGTTGATTGGAGCTCCTTTGAAAAAGCTTGGGCAGATAATCGTTTGAGAGACGACTCAATGTATGGAAAATCTATGTCGCGTTGGCTTAAGGAATTCAATCTCAATCATTTTTTAATTATCGATAGTGCAGTATTGAAAACAAACCCTATATCTATATTAAAGAAAATTGAAGATTTTCTTGGACTAGAATCAATTGAATATAATGTCAATCAAAATCGACACTCGAATAGCGCCGCATCTAGGAGGCCGATGACCTCTTTTGGTAAGGCTACCAGAGGATTATTTACAATAATACCTAATTTTGTTAAGAAACCAATAGTTGAAAAATTACAAAAAAGAGATTTTAATATTTACAACCTTCCGTTACTAAGTCGGAAAGGATTGAACCATACTTTAGGCTCTAAACATTACAATATTTGTGGTAAAGAATTAATTGAAGATTTAGAATTATTTGAAAAACTTACTGGCTTTGACACTAGAAACTGGTCCGAAAAAATAAACAATCATATGAATAATGATTAATTTTTTAGCAAATAAAGACTATTGGTACATTCAATTCAATAACGAGTATGTTATCGTCCAATTCATGATTGACATTGCCTCACTCGTGTTGGCAGGCTTCCAAGATAGTATTGTGTCTGCATTTGGGCCATCTCTTGGATGGCTCATAGGACATCTTCTCCTACTTTTTTTCACATTTACAATAATTTGGACTGTAAAAAATAGAAATCATATTGCAAGCGAATCTGGATGGGGTTACCCAAATCTTATGGATATTTCCGTAATCATCTTACTCACGTTGTCTCAATACTTTGTTTATGTCAATTTACTAGATTTCCCTAGTACAGCATCATGGGGGTTAGCGTTTTTCTGGACAATGACATTGAGATGGCATGTTCTCGTCTTGGAATAGTCCAGTTATTCGTATTCCCGCCCTTTTCTTCGGTAATATATTAGTCCTCCAAAAACGACAAAAATTATACCTATAATTCCACCAATTACTGGTAATTGTTCCTCAGTGAGTCCCAATTGCTCAATAATAGACTCGTTACCTCCTAACTCAATACCGAGACTTGTTGATTTTTTCTTTACTTTAATTTCAACTTTATCCGAATTAGGACAAGAATTAGGACGAATATCCCCCACTTCTATGATTACTATGCAACCATCCCAATCACTATCTAAGCTATCAGGAGTTCCTATTCTAAAATTACAATTTTCTCCAGTATTACCAACTTCAACATTTACATCACAATTTCCATCAATATTTTCAAATCCATTTGGCCAGGAAGAGGAACCCATATTTTTCTTAATTAGGTGTACTTGATAACTAACTTCGCCTTCTTTATTACTATTACAATTTATAGCAGCTGAGATTGATATCTCATCGCCACCATCAAAAGTTCCACCGCCTTGCCCTATTGTAGATTCGCAATACATATATTCAATGATTGTAATAATGACTTCCTCAGAATCGGAAGGCCCCAAAGGATATGGTAAACCATTTACCTGATTCACTGTTGCAGTGATATTTACTTCCATCTCTCCCGGTTCTTCTGCTTCATCTGATCTTAGTACAACATCAAAATCAATACTTTCCCCGGCATTTATTGTTATGGTTTCAGGAGACGCACTGTCCAATTCTCCAGCCTCTACTTGAATCGTAACTTGCTCGGAAAACATTGAAGGGTTTTCGACCGTACATTCAATGATTGCACTTCTAGAACTTGAACCAGAATCAATTTCTGCATCGTCCTCACATGTGATTACAACTTCTGGCAGTAACTGTGCCGAAACAAGCGTAGCAGAACTTGCCATTGCTGCTAAGATTAGCATAGTTCCGACAACGGTAACAACCCTTGACATGACCCAACGGGATAGCCAACTACGAATAGAATTATTGCTTAATGAATACAAAATTCATTAAATTGAGATTCAAAGGATTCATGACAACCCTTTCTTTCGATTAGGTCATGAGTGATGGGGCGGGGAAACCTCCGGTTGTGATTGTACCCGAACAAACTAATATCACTAGTGGTACAGCAGTACAAGAAAAATTAATCAATGCTGCAAGGGTTTTTTCAGATTTATTGAAACCGACATTTGGGCCCAAAGGCTTAGACAAAATGCTGTACAAATCAGATGGAACTACAGCAGTTACAAATGATGGAGCAAAAATAGTAGCAGAATTATTAGTCAAACACCCAGCTGCAAAAATGATGGTTTCAATGGCTAATTCTCAAGAGGAAAATTGTGGAGACGGAGTGACAACAACTATGCTTCTTTGTGGCAGTCTTCTTCAGGAAGGAAACAATCTTCTCAAAAAAGGATTACACCCATTGACATTGGTTGAGGGTTTCCGAAAGTCCCTTGAAATTGCTAAAAAACAGATAAATGCAGATTCAATAAAACTTGATGATAGTAAATTACTATCCGTTGCCGAAACGGCACTAACAGGAAAAGGAACTGAAGGAGCCCTAGACTTATTTTCATCAATCATTGTGGAATCCTTGACAGCAATATCTGAAACGCAAGAAACTCCTAGGGCTGAAAATATTGCTATGTTCAAATCTAATTTAGGAAACATTCACGACTCTCGTATAATTTACGGAGTTGCTTTCCGGCGTAGAGTTTTGATGGATAGTTTACCAAACAGACTATCTAATGTTAGAGTGGCTGTAATTTCAGGAGATATTAAAATCAGAAAAATGAATCGTAATGCTGAGATACAGATTACATCAGCCAATCAATTAGAGGCATTCGTTGATGCAGAACAAGAGAGAAAGAACCATCTTTCGCAGTCATTAATCAATAGCGGAGCATCATTAGTCTTGTGTGGCGGAGAAATAGATCGTGATATATTGCATAATTTGGCTGAAAATAATATTCTTGCAATCGGCGAACTTGATTCTTCCGAGATTCATAATTCTTCATCATCTACCGGTGCAAAAATCGTGGATTCGATAGTCGATATCGGATCTAAAGATTTAGGTTTTTGTGATTCGGTTATTTGGGAAAGAAATGAAGCAAGTGATATGGTTGAAGATATAATCAGAATAGATGGTTGTAAAAAACCGGGATTAGTCACAATAGAAGTTGGTGGAGCAGGAGAAATTGTTACAGAGGAGATTATCAGAGGATTACATGATGGGCTCAGAGCGGTATCGTTAGCAATGGAAGATAAAGAAGTCATTCCAGGTGGCGGTGTAATTTACAGTAGAATTGCACATGCAGTCCGAATATCCTCAGAATCTGAACCAGGTCGCGCACGCTTAGCAATGGAGGCATTTTCAAGAGCGATGGAAACAATACCTGGTACACTTGTTGAAAATTCAGGTAATGACGCACTCGACAGTATTCTTGAATTAAGGACAGCTACTAGAAATCAAGAAAAATTTGTTGGGATTGATGAGGATGGCAAAGTATCAGTAATCGATAGTGCTTGGCATCCTCAGACAATAATTACAGAATCATTACAGTTAGCATGTGAAACCGCAATTGGAATGCTCAGAATCGACCAAGTAATTTCTTCTCGTGGCGATTGAAAGAACTTCTTACAAACACTTCAAGTCTTATGCTTCCACGCCTCCATATGGCAGCACCGCGCGCCCTACTGAGTGTCTGGGAAAAATCAGGTATAGAGTCTCTCGCAATCTCGCTATCAGAAATGGGGTGGGAAATCTTGTCTACTGGCGGGACCTCTCGCAAACTTAGAGAAGTAGGAGTTGATGTGATTGATGTTAGCGATGCAACTGGACACCCAGAATGTTTTGATGGCAGGGTCAAAACCCTCCATCCTGCGGTACACGGTGGAATTTTAGTTAGAAGAGATAGAGAAGACGATATGAGAACACTTGAAGAATTAAATTACTCTACAATAGATTTAGTTTGTGTCAATCTTTATCCTTTCGAATCTGTTGCAGCAAAAGACCCTCCAGTATCTAATTCCGAATTAATTGAGATGATAGATATTGGGGGGCCAACAATGATTCGTTCCGCTGCTAAAAATCATAAAGATGTCATAGTATTAACTAGTGATGATCAATATCAAACGGTTATCGACGCTCTAATAGAAGTCGGAGGAGACCCCTCTCGAATTAGTTCTGAAATCAAACAACAATTATCTCTAGCTGCTTTCCAGTGCACAGCAGCCTACGATGCTGCTGTGAGTACTGAATTAGAGAAGCGTTTCATTGGAGGAGATATTCCAAACAGACTCAATTTTGCATCCAAAGAAGGAAATCCATTGAGGTATGGTGAAAATCCTCATCAACCCGCATCCTTCTATCCATCATCCTCTGCCGTGGGGCCTAGTGGTTTAGCAGCAGCAGTTCAACATGGAGGAAAAGCGCTTTCTTTCAATAATTATTTGGATTTAGATGGTGCATTGAGAATAGCTCGCGGATTATTGAAAGATTTAGATGAGAGTAAGAATCATGGGTGCGTGATAATCAAACACACAAATCCTTGTGGAGTTGCTATTGATTCGTCACAAAAAGACGCTTGGAAAAACGCTTTGGCTAGCGACTCAGAAAGTGCATTTGGATGTGTAGTAGCATTCACAACAATTGTTGAAAAAGAAACAGCAGAAGAAATTGGAGATCATTTCTTAGAATGTATAATTGCGCCTGGTTTTAGCCAAAAAGCTCTAGAAATTTTATCATTGAAGAAAAATCGAAGAATGCTTACATTATCTAAATTCCTACCTAGGGAGGATGAAATTCGAATTAGGCAATTAGACGGGGGTTGGGTTGCTCAAATTCAAGGCCCCCCAAGCATCGATTGGGCTTCAGTTAAATGTGTTACAAAAATACAAGGCTCTTCTGAATTGATCTCATTAGCAAAATTTGGTTCAACTGTACTTTCTGAAGTTAAATCTAATTCGGTAGTTTTAGTCTCTCAAACAGATACAGGGTTTGCAACTGTAGGGGTTGGCCCTGGACAAACTAGTAGAGTAGAAGCCGTCCGAATTGCAGCAAGAAGAGCAGGCGAAAGAGCAGTTGGCTCTATGATGGTCTCTGACGCATTTTTTCCATTTCGAGATGGTATAGATACTGCAAATGAAATAGGCGTAACTACTGTTGTGCAACCTGGTGGTTCAGTGAGGGACCAAGAGTGCATAGATGCTGCTGACGAACATGGCATTTCGATGTTCTTTACAGGCCAAAGATTATTCTTACATTAATTACTTAAAATATTGAGAAATTATATGGAAAGTAAATTAATCTTCATAACATCCGTAAAATATGGAAGAGATATTACTTGTTACTTTAGGTGCTTTTTTGGCTGCTGCCTTAACAGTCCCTGCTGGATTCGGTCTTTCTACAATTCTAACTCCATTGGTACTTTTCCTATTACCTGTTCATGAGGCTGTTGCAGTTGTTGCCATAGTACATTGTGCTCATAATGCTGGAAAATATATTGCATTAAAAGACGCAGTTGATTTTAATGCTTTTAGAAGATATGGGATATGGCTAGTAGGCGGTTCAGTAGTTGGGGCATTATTACAAAATCAAGTCCCAAATGACCCACTACTTCTGCTAGTTGGAATATTCCTAGTTGTCTTGCCTGTTCTCACAATTAGTGAAAAATGGACTGGCTACAGAATACCAGAGGCCAATGATAGATTAGGTGGCTTCGGCTCTGGGTTCATGGGTGGGCTATCAGGCCACCAAGGAGCCCTAAGAGCAATGTTTCTTACAACTAGATTGCCGGATAAAATGGCATATGCAGCAACTGCCAGCGTTCTAGCACTATGTGTCGATCTTTCAAGAATACCAGTTTATTTCTTTTTTAGAACAGAAGAAATTTCTAATGAAATACCACTAATAGTTATACTTGTAATTTCAGCTTTGTTAGGCGTTAGAGTAGGTAAAAAATGGCTTCAATCATTGAAATCATCGCAGATACATAATATGGTAATGTTGGGTATAATTTGTAGTGGCTTTTTCTATATCATCGAAGCATTAAATTAATCGCCTCTCTTATTTTTTAATGCCTTAACTAACTCATCTAAATTTTCAAAAATTATAGTTACTACACTAATATGATTACAATCTTGACATATGAATCGTTTACCAGTTTCATATCCCATATAGGGAACTATTCGTGGACTGAAGCAGTTTGAACAGACCTCAATATCTTTCAATTGTTTATCCTTTTTCATTTTATCCGACCTATTCATTAGACTTTCTAAATAATCGAACTGCAGCAATTTTATTTTGTATATTTGACTCAATTAGACTACATACTTCTTCTACATTTTCAGCCTTTAATGACAATATTTGAGATTCAATTGAATCAAGTATTAATGCTGCTAGTTTCCATAAAGATTTGATATCAGGATTTGGAAACATATTATCCACTTCTTCTTCAATATCAAGATCATTAACTTCCATTTCATTGATCTCGGCAATAATTTCAATATAGGATTTCCAAAGTGAAAGTATGTAATCCCACTTGATATTATCAATATTTCCTGTAAGTTCTGGAACCAATTCCACTATCCCTCTTACGTAGAGTTTTCCAGTAGGAAATTCATCGATATATTCCTCAACTAATTCATCAACAGAAGGAAAAATAGTATTGAAGAATTCAGGCTCCAGAGCGGGCTCAATCAGTGAGTTAATTCGAAATCTTTTCCCACCATTTGCTAGATATAGTAAATTAGAACCCTGTTCTTGAAATTGATTAATTCCTACTAATGTCCCTACATCATATGGTATTGAAATTCCATTTAATTCTGGCATAGATGGATTTGAAATTACATGACCATAGGGCAATTCATCCAATACAATATCGTCTAGCATTTGCTTGTATCTTGGTTCAAAGACCCTCATCATCATTTGATCTTCTGGTAAAAGCAACGTATCTAAAGTGAACAATGGAATGATTACTTCTCCTTCTTTTAATTCAGGAACATTGTTAGGGCTAAAAACTTCCATTTGCACCCCTCCTATCAAACATTCCAGCAACTATCAATGAAGTTGCTAATAGTATTGTTGAAAAACCTGGTAAAGATTTTTTTTCCTTTTCAACATCTTCTTCTTCCATTATTATTAGAGGATTAACAATGATTTTTCCTACCATATTGGCCGACTCATGAGGTTCACAAACAAAATCATAAGTACCATTCATTCCTATTTCGAATTTAAATGAATAATCGACATCTCTTTCGGGATCCCCTGAATCAAAAACTTCGTTAACCTCTACTGCATTGTGTGCTAGTAATTGTCCCTGCCAGAAAAATCGTACAGTATCGCCTTCAGTTATAGTTACTTCAGAGGGAGAAAAACGTAAATTTGTACTATCTACACTGATTATTACTTCTTCACTGAGTGTGGCATTCTGTGCCTCTTCTGATATAACGGTAAAACTGGAAATGATACTTACAGAGAACAAAATCAGCAAAACACAAGCTGCAAACCACTGCCTCATAATTTCTGAGAGTGCTATTAACGTATGAAGTCATGTTTCATCATTACAATGAAAATTTCATTCCCTGGTCTTGACTTTCATTCCGACATACCATATTCCAATTAATCCGACAAATAGTATTGTTATTGTCCCAAATCCTGGATCAGCACCATCCCATGATGAAACATCATTCCAAGTCCCATCTCCTTTAGTAGATACTAACCATACAAAATAAGATGATAACGAGGTCATAACTAATATCATAGTTACAACTCCGTATTTGGCGTGTTTAGGAATTGTTTTTCCTGTCGCATAGTAATCAAATATTGCATTACCGAAATAGGGATTAGTCAGGGTTTTTCTAAATAATTTTTCACTAGATAGTGAAAATAAAAATGCTGCAGGAACTGCCCAAGATACAGTAGGCCAACCAGGAACCCAAATGCCAATTATAGCAAAAAAAATGAATAATGACCCAGTACCGATATACAATTTACTTTTCAAAGGACTGCTAGAAACGCAGTATTTTTCGACCACTTGGTCTACCGTTTCTAATCTGTCCATAAAACTCCGACCTACTATTATGACATAAAGCAATATGTCTCAGTTCATCCGAAAATTGTAAACTCTCAAGCGACTTGGCTCATTCCGCTACTCATGAGTGAACCGTATATTCCCCCTCGCAGAGGGTCAGTCAATGAACCGATACGAATTGCAGTTTTGATTTCTGGAAGCGGTTCAGGTTTATCTGCACTACTTAATCATCAGCAATCAAAACCATGCGTTCACATTACTAAATTAATTATTTCAGACAACAAAGATGCACGAGGGTTACACTATGGAGAGGATTTTAAGATACCAAGTTTGACCATCCCTCTTCCAGAATCAGTAGATAGGAATAAACAAAGAATAATGCATGAAAATCTCATCGATAATGCTTTACTAGATTCTGAAATTGAGCTTGTGGTATTGAGTGGTTATATGAGAATATTAACTTCTAATTTTGTTAGCAAATGGAAAGGCAGAATCATTAATATTCATCCTTCATTACTTCCAAAATATCCAGGGGCTCATGCTCATAGAGATGCATTAGCCGACGGTGCAAAGATAACTGGCTGTACAGTACATTTAGTCGATGAAGGTGTTGATACAGGACAAATAATAGCTCAAGAGGAAGTTGCAATATTAGAAGGAGATACAATAGAGAAATTACAAGACAGAGTCAAAAAAGTCGAGCACCGATTATATCCAAAAGTTCTAGATATTTTCTGTTCACAAGGTATTTGAATTAGAAACATTTCTGTAAGATATCTTCTAGTTGTATTTCGATAAAATCTCCCTCTTCAAGAGTGTAATCCTTTAATTCCAAATTTCCAATTGCTAAACGATGTATAGATAGAACATAATTCCCTAATGTATCAAACATTCTTCGAATTTGTCTCTTTTTTCCTTCATGGATTATCAATATTGCAGTATCAAAACCTTGTATAGTTATCTTAGCAGGTCTCGAAACATATTCTTCAATATGATTTTCCTCTACTATTTTTATTGACACCCCATCTCTAATTGCTTCAATTTCCTCTTTTGTGATTTCCAATTCAGTTTTTACAAAATATTTTTTTGAAACTTGATTTCCTGGGTTTGTTATTTTATCAACTATTTTTCCATCAGTAGTTACCAATAATAATCCAGTAGTGTCCTCATCTAACCTACCCACAGTTACTAATGATTGATAGATATTTTTCGATAGTGTTTTTTCAAACAATTCAAATATGGATTTTTTCCCTAAAATCCTCTCTTGACTATTCAATCTTGAACAGATATATCCCATTGGCTTATTCAATAAGAAATAGTGATTTTTTTCGGGCAATCTTAGTATTTTTCCTTTGTAAGAAACAATTTTTGTATTGGCATTAAATTCAAACTTCATATCCTTCACGATTGAATCATTAATCAGAATTTCTCCATTCCATATAACTTCTTTAATCTCTCTTTTTGAAGAAAACTCGCCACATTTTGAGAGAAATTGATGCAATCTTATTTTCATATTTACGTACCAAATTCAACTAAATTTCCGACAGATTCGAATAGGCTTGGACCACTTCCTAAGTAGTACATAGCTCCTGTATTACTTCGAGAATCTTCAGGCTGAGAATTATTCCCTGTAGCACAATCTCCTGTACACCCATCGGCAAATGCAACGTAGACTCGACCGTCTCTATCTATATGCAAATCATTGAAGTCCAGTAGATTCCTATTTGATCCCCCGATATCTCTACAATCACCGCTGTTAAGACAAATGCTTCCAATTTGAACAGGATCCGGAGAAACCCTCACAGTATGGAAAATAGGATTCGCATCTAACGCATTCAGACTGTAAGTTATATACAGATAATAGCTTACATTACCATTAGCATAATGCGGATTTCCATCCCATTCTTGCCCATCAATATCTGGGTTCCCTAACTCACCTGAATTTTCACTCCCTAGGTATGTAATTGCAATACGCCCCGGGTCCCCAGCGTCAATTTGTGGAAAAGTAGTAGAAATTACTTCAATAGGACTAATTCGTGTACTATCCTGCTCCCAATTTTCTCCTGAATCGGTACTTCTTGACAAATATATACCGAAATCGCTCCCGGTCCAAATATGGTAAGCATTGGAATCAGAATCAGTAGCAACTTCAGAATTCTTCCGAGGATATGGTGTCCCAACATCTTCTCCCATTGTACGAGTTTCCCAAGAGTAACCATTATCTTTTGAGAAAATTATTGCAGGAGTTTCTACTCTAGGAGTAACATATACTGTACCATCAGGAGCGGTTGTAATTGCTCCGTGCAAACCACCATCTCCAGTCGCGAGTCCGAATATTTGTCCACCAACTTCGAATGTTGCACCACCATTAAAACTAGTATGACAAAATATACCAAGTAATTTATTGTAACAAAAGTAAACCGCCTGTTCATATATTGGAGATAAACCACCTGGAATTCCATACCCTTCATCAACCCAAGGTCCAGTTGCAAGTTTGATATGGTCATTTAATGGAATAGGGCCGGAATCATGTGGATTGCCTAGCCAACTCTCTCCATCATTATCCGACCACCCTATCCACGTTGATTCTAACCCCATCATATGTATATTGAAGACACGATCAGTAACAGGATCGACCCAGCCATATGGGTCGCTGGTGAATGGTGCTTGAGTGATATCTGCAACATTATTCCAAGTTTGACCATGATCACAAGAACGCATCGGTTTTTCTAATGCAATGAAGAATATACAGCCACTAGATGTAATACCAATACTGGGCTCTGGACCATCTTCTCCTACATCACTGAATACAAAGTTTAGAGGCAGAGGAGGAAGATCTATCGACAACCCATCAGAGTTTGTAACGAAAATTCCAGGATCTTCTTGAATTTCATCGATAATTTTTTCATTATCATTGTCTAAATGTAAACATCCAGAAAGCATCATTGTGCACATCATTAGACTTACAAGAATAGCACGTGTATGAGAACTCATAATACTGCCCAGATACATGATTATGTTATTCTTTCCTTTTGCAGTCTATTCCTAATGCAGGCGATTATTTCATAAAGAAAAAATCATTGCATATGACATGAACAGGACAATTGTTGTTTTGGCTAGTCTGTTGATTGTGACAACTCCTCTTGCAGGATGTCTCGATGAAGTCACTTTGGAAGAACTAATCGATGATATCGTAGGTTGTATGGATAACGAAGCACAAAATTATGACGAAAATGCTACAACCGAGCTTGTAGGGAACTGTATTTATACAGCATCCATGGCTCAATTTATGGAAGCTTTGGATGAGCAGATGTCAATTGATGAAATGCTGAATCAGATCCCTAGAGCCGGATATTCAAATATTATTTCAACGACTCAGTTCAGTGAGGATTTGAACCAAATGTTGGACATCACAATCGAAGAACATGTGATGGTTGACCTTGAAAATAATTCTGCTATGGTTAGAATTGTTCTTTCTGTAGATTCAATGATTTCTACAGATTACCAAGTTATTCAAGTAGGAGAGGTAGTCAATATTCATTCTATCAGTTCAGGCATTATAATCGAAGAACCAGAGTCAGTGAGTGTTCAGACTAGAGATTCTGACGGATCTGTAATGGACATGGTTCACTCTGTTCTCTCAGGAAGCCCCATGTCAGATGATTCTGATGATGATGATGATGATGATTTGCCCGAGAATATGAGTGCAAGCTTCACCTATGACTCTACAGATGATTCTCAAACAATGCATCTTACTTTAGCGGAGAATGACTCATCAATTTCATTAAGCGTTACTTTGGATGAGAATAAAGAATTAATGTCTTACCAGATGTATATTGATGATGGAACCAACCAAACCACGACTATGTACACTGTAATGTGGGGCGACGCCGTTGTTATTGACGTGGATACCACATTGCCTAAGACTTCAATTCCAATATGGCTTGTTGCAGAGGAGTATGAACCAGAGATGGCCTGCGGTAATCACTATGGCGACTATTTCTCAGATGATGTAAATGAGGACTCATGTAACTCATGGATATATTTAGAGGACTACGACTCACCTCAATCTGACGAGCCATTCACTGGCTGCTACAATAGTTACACTCATATTCAATTAGAGGGAATGTCCGAGATTGAATGCGATTCATACGAATGGACAGAGTTATACTATGACGAACCCGATGACGACCACCATGATGAAGGCAATCATATCAGTTGGAACAGTTATTACGGTGGCTACTGTGAATGGGAGGGAAACCCAGATGATGTCGGCGAAGAGAGGTGGTCCTGTAAGGAGGACGCATCCCTTTCAGACTGGGATAACTGGTGGTACTACTGTGAATACTATGATAGTGATCATGATGATGACGCATGGCATTGCACTGATGACTTCGGACAAAGCGAGGACTTCGAGCACTCTGCAGATGGAGACGAGTGGTCGGAACCTGACGATGGTGAGGATGAGGATGAAGATGATAACTCCGCCTCAATTGAATCAGGAACTGTTGCAGACAACATGACTTACACTGCTCCGATCAGTGATTTCGAACTTAGATTCCTAGACTGTGGCGATGAAGACATAGATGATCTCAACGATTGTACAGTTATGGCTTCAGGGCCTTTGGCTTCAGGAACAGCAAACTCATCAGATGGGTTCCTTCAGATGACATTCACTTACGATGACGTAGATACGGATGGAATGATCTCCGCTGGAGATACTTTATCTCTTAACGATACTATGGGGCTACATGTTGGAATCTATGACCTATGGGCATCTGAATACACAAACGATTCCAAGGTCGTTGGACCTAGTTTACCTGGCTTTGGGTCATTATTGGCAACTATTAGCCTTCTCGGTGCTGCGTTCTTATTACCACGAAGGGACGATTGAATCATTCATCATTGAATACTTCAATTTCCGCATTACGTTTGACCAAATTTGTAAATTTTGATGTGTAACGAGTAGCTCTAACTACATGATTATCTATCCAATGATAGTTCCCTCCACGAGGTTTACCCATTAGTAGGGAATGATAATTGAAGCCCTTTTCTTTGAGCCATATTTCCGTAACTTCTCTATGTTCTTCAGTACGTGCAGTAAAGAAGCAAATATGATGACCTTCGAGAAACCACCCGTTTATTGTTTCAATAGCATCCGGATAGGCTTCAGCAGTCACCATCCTTTCAGGTTCTTCATTTGGTATATCTTCCCCTATAGTTCCATCAATATCAATTAGATAATTTTTCTTTCCTGGTGGAAGTATCGGACTTACTTTATTCCCCTGCTCATCCAAACTCTCGACTAACTTATCCATGTTCCTCGTTATGTAAGGATGTAAATTAACAAGAGGTAGAGGGACTCTGAAATTACCGCATTATGGAAATCATCATTCCTCATTTATACATTTCATGACCGCATTCCGAAGCATTATGAACGGAACCTAAGACGGAGTACCGTGCCAGGAGCATATGACAGAAGTCGTAAATCAGCTGTAGTTAGGAGTATTTCTTCTAATTTCAGCCAAGCTCTCTCTAGTTATTTCGGTACAAAAATACCTAACCAAGAAGAAGCTCAAGGATCTCATAATGCATATGTTACTGCTCTTAGAGCCCATGGTACAGAGGTAACGGTATTACCGGAATTATCTGCTTTTCCAGACAGTTGTTTTGTTGAGGATACTGCTGTAATGGTGGACGGTAAGGCAATAATACCTAACATGGGACACCCTTCTAGGGAAGGAGAACAACAGGCAGTAATGGATCACATGAGTAATTTTGCTGAAATTATTCAAATGCCGAAGGGAGCAAAATTAGATGGTGGAGATATAATATTCTTTGATGACAGATACCTTGTCGGAATTTCCACAAGAACAAATAAAGAAGGCGCAAATTTCCTTTCTAATTTTATCAAAGAGGACGGATATGGTGTTGAATTGATCAATGTCCCGGATAGTACTTTACATTTGACAACAGTGTGCTCTTCCCCTAGACAAGGAACCATTATTGCTGCAGAGGGACACCTCACAGAAAATCAGATTTCACACTTTGCAGAAGAAATTATTTGGATACCAAATAATGAAAGCTATGCATCTAACACAATTGGATATTCAAATGATAGGTTAATTGTTGCAGGGGGGTTCCCTAAAACAAGAAACATCCTTCAAAATGAGGGCTTTAGACTAATGTCGGTTGATATGGAACCAATTATGCAAGCAGATGGTTCACTAACATGCCTATCTATTTTTACATCATGATATTTTCATCTCAGTTAAATGTCTTCAGAAGTATTTACATTCTTAATCAAATTACTGTCTACCATCAATAGTGAATGAGGAATCTCAAGAAACATCTTATGCAAAGGTTTTCCATTCCAATTGTTTAATGAATTAAGTAGTAATTTTGGTCTAATTAGAGAGAGTAAAGGCTGTAAAAAATCTCCATCAGTCGGTATTATTACTTCATCATTCCTTGATATAGAATTTTCTAAACTAGAAAACACATCTGGGGTAATCCAAGGAACATCTACAGTTGCAAGTTGAATAGTATCCTGTTCTAAACAAAATGGGTCATTCAGATTTTCAATTATTGTGTCTACTGGTCCAGCATGTTGTACCGAATCTAAGATCCATTCAATGTTATAATCAGAATTAATTACCGCTGCATAATCTACAATTTTTTCAGGAGTAGCAACAGCAATTCTAATAGGTTCTCTGCCTGCTTTTACTAGAGCCTCGACAACTCTTGTAATCATTGCCTTTCCATCAATTTCTATTAGTGCCTTATCCTCCCCCATTCTTCTTGATTTACCACCTGCAAGAAGCAAAGAACGCACATTCTCACCTTAATTCATTGAGCCGATTTAAAGCATACTGAATCTCATCCATTAAATCCATAGCTCTATTCAATAAAACTTGCCTATCTCTTCTTATTTCAGCTGTTTCCATCCATCTCATTAACTGTGTGATGTCTTTCGAATCTCTTTTTATTGTCCATTCTAGAACCTCTTCTGCAATTGGGTCATCGGAAGGCAACAGACGCTCAGCCATAGATGTCGGACATAGTCATCAGCCATCAGTTCTCTGCTAACTTTTCCTTAATCCTGGTTAATATTGAATCTTTAGATGGAATATCAATTAGTAAAATTTCACTAATTAATTTTTTAGAGAAATCATGTCCATGAATTTTCCCCGAATAAGTTACTATTAGAGATAAATGTTGATCAATTTTACGTCCATTTACCCATTTCAAAATCAACTCTTCAGTAGGTGGTTGACGTTTTGCTCTAAATAATTCTTCTATATTCAGTAATAGTGAATCAATTGATTCTACAGGGTGGATTGAATCTTCTAAAATTTCCCAAGGATTTGTTTCCATTCCTTTATGGTCAACATTGGCGAGTAAAATTGCTGCTAAAGCGATATCTTCTCTGCCATGCCTTTTCCACAACCTTTTAATCAATTTTAATAAAACTCTGTGAGTATTTCCTGCTTCCGTAATTAGCCAAGATGCCAGATTTCTAAGAAGTTCATCTGGAGTTCCTAATATGAATGAGTAGCCGGATGAAACCATCATTCTATCCGTACTAGATTTCATTATCAGTGCAGGAACTCCAATAGGGTAAGCATTCCTAACTAAACTAGCCAAAGCTCTATCAGAAGAATGTACATTTTTTGATTGTTTTGTCAAAAACTCATCAAGATTCTTTTCAGAAACCATTCAAATCCCTATTTCTGTACTCGAATATTATCGACAATCTCGGATAACCTGTCCATAGTTCCTTTTAATTCGTATCTTATGTTTTGGCGAACATTTCGATGAACAATTTCTTCTAATTGTCGATCTAGGCTTCTTAGAATAGCTCTATGCTCAGAATCGCTTAGTTCGAATACCTTTCTTAAGTATGCTATTACTCTTAAATCATCATCAGTTTTATCGGTATGTATAAGAAAAGTTTCTAGTACTTGCTCATAGATAGAGATTTTTTCACTATTAGTCAGAGGAACTCCTTCTTCAATTTCATTATCTTGAATTATAGAATCATAGATCATTTTTGGTTCTTCATCTCTCAATCTTAAAGCCCTCGCGAGTTTTGTAATTAATCTCTTTTCACCAAATGTAAGGTTCCCATCATTTAGAGCAAGACTGACTACCCCGCGAAACACTACTCGCCTATCCGAGGAGGGTTCAACCATGAACTTCCTCTACAGTTCTATGACTTAATCTCTATCATTATTAAATTCATCCCATATTAGTGATAATTATCGCATAACCATAGGAGCCTTCATGAAGGGTACAACTGCGGGTATAGGTTGGTAATCAGCCACACTCGCGGGCGTTTTGCGCCCATCCAACCCAGAAACCTACTAGGTAATTGGGAGTGAAGCCCCTCTAGTTGGGCCGAAAACCGGAAAGGAATTATTATGTCAAATACAGAAGGAAAATATATCATACACGCAACAATACGTTGTGACGGCACAGTCGCTAGAAAAGACGTTGTAGGGGCCATATTTGGTCAAACAGAAGGTCTTCTTGGTGATCAGTTACAACTTAGAAAGTTACAACGAACAGGCCGCATTGGCCATGTAGATGTAGCATTGAATCAGAATAAAGGGAAAGTGCAAGGGGAAATCTCACTTTCTTCATCTATCGATCAAGTCAGTACAGCGGTTATTGGAGCAGCCCTAGAAACTATAGATCGTATAGGACCATGTAAAGCAGTAATAAAAGTCAAGGCAATTGAGAATATCAGATCTGCAAAGAGAGATAACGTGATTGATCGTGCTAAGACTTTACTGTTGAATATGGTTAATTCAGGCCAAGATGAGTCCAAGAACATACTAGATGAAGTACGTTCAGTTTTAACGTTAGATACAGAAAAAGATATTTCTGGAATGACCGCAGGACCGAAGGTTGCAGAGGGTAGTGCAATAATCATTGTAGAAGGAAGAAACGATGTTAAGAATTTACTAAAGTTTGGTATTAAGAATGCTATAGCAACTATGGGGTCCGGAATCCAAGATGAATTAGTCGCACTTGCTAAATCTAAAACAACTGTGACAGCATTTGTCGATGGAGATAGGGGTGGCAAACTTTTGTTGATGGAACTCAGTGGTAAACTGGGTAAATCACTGACACATGTGGCTTTAGCCCCACAAAGTCGTGAGGTAGAACATCTAGAAGGAAAAGTAATCACAAAATGTTTAGCACAAAAAGAACCAGCTAACAAACTTGTATCTCGAATTCAAGCAGAGTTGGCAAAGGAAGATGACGTAGCAGTAGGTCGTGGTGAGGAAATACTTGAAGCACCTGAAGAAATCAAAGGGTGGGCAGGTATGTTAGAAGGACTGAAAAGAAATCAAGCAGTTATAGTAAATGAGGATGGATCCGGTAGTGAACCAATTGGAGCATCTTCATTGGAAGCAAAGCTTGCAGAATCTGAAGGTGCAAAAGGCCTAGTATTCGCTGGAAAAGTAACTGATAGAATTTTTACTTTAGCAGCCGGAGCAGGTATAGATAGCGTAGTTGCATCATCAGTAGGGAAAGTAACTAGGAAATCTGGAGTACAAGCTTACTCAGTATCCGATATGTAATTTTTCTAAGCCTTTCGGTGAAAATTAATTACATTAAAAAAGCCCTTGGAAAGCTCCTCATCAGTAGAAGCCATCAAAAGTCCTACATTCCCGCTCCCAATGGATGGAGCAGTCGACGTCGATAATTCTAGCGTTATATGCTTTGGTCGGAATCATGTTAGCAACACTTTGGTTACGACACCAATCAGTGCTGAGACAGCGAGACGAAATGCGTACTAAACTTGGTAATTTACAGGGTAATTTAGCCAGTACCTCTAATCGTCTTGATTTACTCTCCAGAGGAGTAGATACTATTCTTGGTGAAACTCCAGAAGTACATGAATTAATATCGGTACATAAATCTCTAGAGTCAGCCGAATCATTGCTTTTTGAACAGGATGTAACTATCAGTTCTAGTGAATCCTGTGCTATAGCTACTCATGCAGCGAAGGCAATACTTTCTAACTATCAGAGAGATTCAGAAACACAAGGAAGTGAAAATATACTACCAGGAATAATGCCTTTAGTTTCAAGATTAGATGCAATCCTCACTCAAGCAGATATGAAGTCTGAAGATTTAGAACTTAATGGCGATGAGCAAAGAGGACTTGGTGAGTTATTTCATGAATCAGGGAAATTTGATAGAGCTACGGATTTCTATCGTAGAGCCAACTTACTTTCTCCTGAAAGTTCTTCCATTCTTCAATCACTGGCATCGATACAAAGAGATGAAGCAGATCTTGATTCGTTAGATAGAACATTAGAGCGTTTAATCGCAATAAACCCAGACGATATAGAAGTATTAAAAGAACAAACAATATTAATTTCTGGTAGTGAAGATGAACGTTTTAATCGAAATATTAGGAGATTGGAAGCTTTAGGGATTGATTTTCAATTACCGGATAAAAATATTCCAAATATTGCTGAGAGGGCAAATGCAATACAAAGCGAGATCAATCCACATCTGAAAGAACCTTCTACCTCTGAGGGATGGGTCTCAAAATCTTCTAAATTACTGCAATTAGGAGAAATTAGAGCATCATTAGAATCAATTGAAAGAGCATTATACCTTGATGCTTCCAATTCTAAGGCTTGGCTACTAAAGGCAAAACTATTGGCTGCTGGCGAGAACCAATCAAAAGAGGCTCTTCAGGCTATACGTCGAGCATCAGGATTGGGAGAATACACAGTTCTTCTAGAGAGCGAAATTCTTGAGAATGAGAATAAGTTAGATTCTGCTAGAGCAGTTCTAGAAGAATGGTTGGAAGTTAATCCAGATGATGCGGAAGTTAGAGGAAGGCTAAGTCTAGTTTTATTCCGTGCGGGAGCAATTGAATGGTCAAAGAAAATACTGGAAGAAGCCCCACAAGACTCCTGGGAAAGTGCTTCTTTGCATGTTATGCAAGGTCGTTTACATTTATTGGCCGCAGACGAGCATAGAGATAAGACAGGAGAACATGATCATATTCTATTATTAGATGCAACAATTTCTTTTGATTCCGCAATAGAGAAAGATAGAGAGTCAGGGTTGGCATGGCTTGGAAGGTCCAGAGCATTAAGATATCAAGGCTCTATGAAAGAGGCAGAAGTTGCTTTGGTCAGAGCGAGAAGACTCATTCCAGATCATCCTTCGATATCTTTAGAAGAAGCACATCTATGTTTGGAGATGGATAAATTAGATCAGGCTAATGCATTGGTTTCTGAGGCATCAACTAATGTTCGTAGTCATCCATCTATTCCATTTATCAGAGGTATGATTGCAGCGAAACAGGGACGTTTCATTGAGGCCAAAACATTTTTCTCTAAAGTACTAGTATCTGATCCGAACCACATTAGAGCAAGATTGAATCGTTGTTCAGCATCATTATTGGCTGATGATTTGGTAACAGCACTTGATGATGCAAACTCACTTATTGAATTAGCACCTGAACTAAATCTAGCAAGGCAAAGACGTTCAGAAATTCTAATGAATCTTGGAGACTGGAAAGAAGCAGAAAATGAATTAAGAACTCTACTCTCTCAAGATTCTGAGCATATTATGGCACTAGTTCATTTAGGAGCTTGTATGATTGCAATGGATAAATCTGAACAAGCAGAAAAGCCGTTAAACGAAGCAATTCGATATGATCCTACACATTCTGAGGCATGGTATCAGAGAGGGCTTCTCTATCTTGACTTTGGAAGGGTAGACGAGGCTAAGTCGGACTTTGAGGCTGCAGCAAAATATGACAAAAAGCATATCGATGCAAGACTGAGAATTGCTGCAATTCAACATGATGGTGAGAACGTCAATGAATCAATTATTGCATGGAGAAAAGTTCTCGATATTGATCCCGAACATAGACTGGCTCGAAGAAGATTGCAAGAATCTGTAGATAGACAAGAAAATTTCAACCAGAGGATTTCTCCAAAGGGTTGAACAATAAGTTATGGCAGCACAACATATGCCTACATCACTTGGAATAGAGCCAGGACAACAAGCACCATATTTTGAATTACCAAATGCTAATAATAATGCAGGTAAAGATACATTATCTCTAAGTGAGATTATGGGAAGTAATGGTGCAATAATCACATTTACTTGTAATCATTGTCCTTATGTTGTAGGTTCAGAATCTAGAATAGAAAAAATGGCTTTGAAAGCGAAAGAAAATGATATTGGATTTATCGGGATTAATTCTAATGACCCTGTCAATTATGAATCAGACTCTTGGCCAAATATGGTTAAAAGAGCATCTAAGGGAATGACATATGCTTATTTACACGATGCAGATCAATCTATTGCAACACAATATGGTGCCGAAAGAACTCCTGAATTCTATCTGGTTAATGCATCTGGAGTGGTAGTTTACAGAGGTAGACTCGATGACTCACCAAGAGACCCTGCGCATGCGACAACTTCCGAACTTTCTGATGCCATTGATCTATTGATAGAAGGTAGAGAAATCAAAGAAAACAGAACTCAGAGCATTGGATGCTCTGTTAAGTGGAAAGTTTAGGTGACAAAATGTCAATGGGTATTCCGGCTAGAATATTTGCTACCATACTCAAATTTTCTCCTGCTTCATTACAAAATAGACTATGGAAATGGTGGTATCAAAGAATATCTAAAGCACATAATAAGGTGGATTTTAGATTTATGAACTATGGATTCATAGATAATAACAGTCCAGTTCTAGAACCGGAAGATGAACCATATCGACTATTTATACAACTTTATCACATGAATGTAAGAGATATTGATTTGAAAAATAAACAGGTATTGGAAGTTGGTTCTGGAAGAGGAGGGGGCGCTAGTTGGATTGCTAAGTCGAAAAAACCATCTTCTTTAATTGGAGTAGATTTCTCTAAAGAAGCCGTTTCTCTATGTAATGGCTGGTACAGTCAGGAAAATTTAAATTTTATAGAAGGCAATGCTCAAGATTTACCGTTCGAAGATAATAATTTCGATATCGTTTACAATGTCGAATCTTCTCATTGTTATGGCGATATGAGTAAATTCGTTAGCGAAGCTTTCAGAGTTCTAAGAAAAGGTGGCAATTTCTGTTGGACTGACTTTCGTGATGAAGAAACTATGAGTAAAACAGAAGAAATTTTTCTAAAATCTGGCTTTTCAGTGGTATCAAAGAAAGAAATTACCGATGAAGTAATTAATGCATTAGATATGATAAATGATGCTAAAAAAGAAAGAATAACAGAACTTGTACCGAGAACGATTAGACGTAGTTTTGAGACTTTTGCTGGAGTCCAGGGAACCCCTGTTTATGATTCATTTAAGTCTGGTAAATTGAAGTATTATAGATATAAAATGACTAAGAATTAGTATTGTTCCAAGACTAATTCTGTTTGTGTTGAAGTTATTTCTCCTGGCGCGGCTAACCACATACGATCTAATAAATTCCTTAATGAAATTGTATCATCGACGTGAACAATTGCAACTAAATCTGCATCTCCACTAATTTCGTAAATACATTCAACTCCTGCCCATCCTGAATATTCTCCAGCCAGACTCCCAATCTCCACTCCTGAACCAACTTTAAGCCGTATCAATGCTGTCAACCCTATGCCAGCTTCTCGGATTGTATATCCTCTAATGACTCCTTCATCCTCCATTCTTTTCATACGAGTTCTTACTGTACGTTCAGTAACATTTACCTTTTTTGCGATGTCAACAAATGGTGCTCTGCCCGCATCTCTAAGGTACGCTAGAATGGCTCTATCAAGTGAATCTACGTCAACCATGATTACTCCGCAAAGCGAACCCTTTTTGATTGTTATTGTCATTTTGAGTGGCAATTGCTCAGCTATTTTTTCCGTTTTCAGGTAATAATTTCACACCAAGTATCGTATTTTATATTAAGTTGCATTAAAATGAGTCGCCGATTTCTGACAATACATGTCAGAGGATGATGCAATGGCCAATCTTCGAGTTCAAGAGTATTTAGATGAAGTTTCTAATCTTAATCTTTCAACCTCAAAATCTCAGTGGTACAATGTTGATGTAGCAACCCTTCTGGTTAATTGTAAAGTAGTTGGCCATGATATTGATGAAGCTACCGGGGCATCATTGATATTCTTAGAAAAAAGCGTATTGATGTGTTGTTGTAATTCTGGTAAAATTCATCATTATCCAAAACATCTTCTACATTGTTTTGTAGACGATAAAAGAGATAGTCATGATAATCCAGATGGAATTATATTCAAGGCAGAGTTATTTTCAATTTCTCCTTCTGAGGAACAACTTTGTTGGGAAGAAGTATGTCATTCTGAAATTCAAGTACCTTTGGTCCAGGACAAAGTATCTCGCTGGTTAAGTTGGCTAAATTCCTAGTACAACCATCGTAACATTCAGACCATTAGTTCTCTTCGAAGTGATTAATGGGCGGAATGATCACTGACCTTAAGGCACGCACAATCATTGATTCACGTGGGAATCCAACAGTGGAAGTCGATTGCTTTGTAGATGGCATTCTCATGGGTCGTGCTGCCGTACCTTCCGGAGCAAGTACAGGTAGCCATGAAGCTGTTGAATTAAGAGATGGTGAGGAAGATTGGATGGGTAAAGGAGTTTCCAAAGCTGTCAATAATGTCAACAAAGACATAAGAGATTTGCTAGTAGGATTAGAAGTTTCTAATCAAGAAGAAATAGATGTCTCAATGCTGGCTTTGGATGGAACTATGAACAAAGAAAAATTGGGCGCTAATGCAATTTTAGGCGCCTCTCTGTCAGTAATTCGTGCAGCCGCTAATTATTCAAATCAGCCATTATGGAGTTATATCTCAATAAACAATGAGCAAAAATTACCCGTTCCATTAATGAATATACTCAATGGAGGAGCACATGCAGCCTCAAATGTTGACGTTCAAGAGTTCATGGTCGTCCCTCACGGGTTCGATAGCTTTTCAGATGCAGTAAAGGCTGGAACAGAAATCTATCATTCATTGAAATCAGTACTAAAAAATGAAGGACTTCTTGGAGGTGTTGGAGACGAAGGTGGATTCGCACCAAATTTACCTTGTAATGAAGATGGCCTTAGATATTTAATGGGTGCAATAAAAAATGCGGGATATACGCCGGGGGCACAGATCTCAATCGCTCTAGACGTTGCTGCTCAGGAATTTTTTGATGGTAAAAACTATCATATTGACAATAGGGTAATTGATGGAAAAGAACTTGCATCTTTGTATTCAACTTGGTTAGACAACTACCCGATTGTATCAATGGAAGATCCATTTGGAGAGGATGATTGGGAATCTTGGAGAGATTTTACAAAATTAGAAAGCCATAGAGTTCAGATTGTTGGAGATGATCTATATGTAACAAATCCAAGTCGTCTTCAAAGAGGTATAGATGAGGGATCATCAAATGCAATATTAATAAAATTAAATCAAATAGGCACTGTTACAGAAACTCTTGAAGTTATTGAAATGGCGCGTAAAGCCAATTTTGGGATTATTATCTCACATAGATCAGGTGAAACTTCAGATAACATAATTGCCGATTTTTCTGTTGGAACAAATGCGGGCCAAATAAAAACAGGCGCACCTGCTAGAAGTGATAGAACTGCGAAATATAACCAATTACTTCGGATTGAAGAAGAATGCCCTAACTATACAGATCTATTCTAAAGATGCTAGAAGTAATGGCAACACAATGGTGGCATCAGACTCAATCACAAATTGAGGAGTATCAGTATCTATTTTTTCCCAACTAATTTTCTCATTAGGAGGTGCTCCTGAATATCCGCCATAAGATGCACTAGATTCAGATATCTGTGCAAACCAAGACCAAAGGTCAATTTCAAGACCCACATCTTGTCTTAACATAGGAACAACACATATTGCGAAATCTCCTGCAATCCCCCCTCCCACTTGTAATAGACCTGTTGGTGAATTATCTTCTCTGTACCAGTCGGCCAATGATTGCATAGCATGCAATCCTCCTAATACGATGTCTGGGGACGCTATTGTACAATCAATCACTCTCGCTGTTAGTATGTTTCCTAAAGTTGAATCCTCCCATCCTGGGACAAATATTGGTAAATTTGCATCAGCTGCTGCAAGTAACCAGGAATCCTTTGGATCAGCATCAAATTCAAGATCTCCATGCAATAATAAATCATACAGATATTCATGAGGGAATCTTCTATCTCCAACTTCCGCAGCATCTTTCCAGAGTTCTAACAGAGGCTTTTCAATTCGTCTTATCGCCTCCACTTCAGGTATTGCAACATCAGTTACTCGATTCAAACCTCTTTTTTGTAACTCTTTATCATCTTGAGCAGTCCAGTTTCTCCAGTCATTTATTTTTTCATATGATGATTTCGCAACTAAATTGAATAAGTCTTCTTCTAGATTGGCTCCAGTACAACAAATCGCATGAATTTTTTGTGAACGAATTGCGGGTGCCAAAGACCTTCCAATTTCAGCAGTTGACATAGCCCCAGCCAACGTAATTATCATCCTTCCATCATTCTCTAGAAATTCCCGTAGAGATTTACTACATTCTGCAAGTGCACCAGCATTGAAATGCTTGTAATGATATTCTATGAATTTTTTAATATCCATAATAATCACTTTATTGTCTAAATCTTAGGATTTCGTCCTTACTAACAACTCTGATTTCATTCATTTCGGATGATAATTTTTCGTTGATAATATTGATTATAATATTTGGATCAGAGTCGCCACAAGTAAAAGCATCAATTGCAAGTATTCCCTTGTCATAATAGCAATGTGCACTAACATGACTTTCATCCAGTAAAACAACAGCTGCAAATCCTGCAGGGCTCTTGGTGCCATCAAATTCTTCAACATGGGCGTGAACCTCTCTAACACCTGCGGATTCAACTGCAAATCTCATTAAATTTAACATCCAAACCCCATCAAGATTTTTTCCAAATTCACAGCCAGAATAATCGACGCAGACTTGTTTTCCATGTGAACTTGTCATACTTATTCTTCCTGTATCTCAATTAAACTTGCATCAAACGCCGGTCGCTTAGTGCAGTATGTACAACACTTCCCTTTTGAAATGTCGGCCATCACCATATTAATTTTCTTTTTCAAGTTAATTTAACCATTTTTTTAAACGCTTCAAACCCTCTAAGATTACTTCCTCATCCGCTGCATAAGAAATTCTTACAAACCCTTCTCCACCTGTAATTAGAGATGCAGGGATTAACTGTACTCCTGCATTTAGGGCGCCATCTGCGAATTCAATATCGCTCATCCCTGTTCCCGTGACGTCTACGAATGCATAAAATGCTCCTTCTAAATTACCAACTCTTAAGCCTGGAATTTCAGATAAACCTTGCTTTATGATTTCTCTTCTCTTCTGATATTCAGAATTAAATTCTTCTACATAATTGTCACAGGAAAGAGCAACTCTTGCAGCTTCCATCATGAATGTAGGGACATGAGATGCTGAATTGGCTTGCGATTTAATGGCTGCCTTCATGGCTTTTTCAGGACCTGTGAGAAATCCTAATCTCATCCCAGTCATTGCCCAAGATTTAGACCAACCGTTGATTACTAATGTTCTTTCTTTTCCTCCTTTACAAGTTGCCGGAGAAATATGTGGGTAATCAGTCCAGTTCAGTCTAGCATATATCTCATCAGAAACTATCCACAAATCATATTCCACAGCAATTTTAACAATTTCAGAAATTTCTTCTGGAGTGAAAACTGCTCCTGTAGGATTATTGGGAGAATTCAACAAGATCATCCTAGTATTATCAGTAATAGCAGATCTAATTGCGCTAATATCAGGATGAAAGTTATCCTTTCTTACTGGTACATGCACAGGAATAGCACCAATAAATTCCAACATTGGTTCATATGAGGCCCAAGACGGTGCTAACAGTATAGCCTCATCTCCAGGCATTGTAGTTATCATAAATGAATACAGTAAGGCTTGTTTAGCGCCGGGAGTAATTACAACATTTTCCGCTTCAGTTTCTATTCCATGTTTTTCGAAAAGATAGTCTGCAACTGATTGACACAATTCTATTGATCCTGCACCCCTAGTATATTTTGTATTACCATTTTTTAATTCTTTAATAGCCGCATCGATTATTTCAGATGGTGTGTCAAATCCAGGTTCTCCAACAGTCCATCTCACTACTTCCGGACCCGGTGGTTGTAGATAGGGTGCGAAACCCACTCCTAATCCCTCATAGCGCGATGAAACGTTCGGCATGATGTCTAGGGAGCGCACCAACACCATCAAGATATACGGTTGCAATCCTCTTTCATAATTAAGTGGAAAAGGGCTTTTAAAACCCTTTTTTCAGTTATTGATGCTTAAAATGATAAATTTCACATACCTTTACATAGGATTTTGATTTAGGAGATACAATGAAACAGATGTCAACATTCAACAAAGGAATTGTAATCATGGTAGTACTAGTGCTTTTTGCTGGTGCTTCTGTCGGAGCTAGCATAGAAGAATTTGCGGCACCGACATATGAAGAAGAAGATCCTTACAGAGGAGCGATTGATGACACTACCGATGAAAAAGATTGGAGAGCCCTTGAATCAAATGATAAGGGTATAGAAAAAGGGGCCAAGAATTTCTTCGGTAAATTAATGTCGGATAGAATGAATGATAGATTAGAAGATCGTGTTTCTCATCTGGAAGAGAGAATCGAGATAGGCCAAGATATTGTTATTGCCTATCAATTTTGTATAGATAGTCAAGACTGTGAAGTTGATGCTACAGTTCTTGAAGAGATGATAAGTAACCTAAATACTAAACACTCAGAAATGCAGGAAAAAATAAATTCAGATTCAAGTGAACTCGCAGAAGAGGAAGTTGCAAGATTTACAGAAAGAGAAAATAGTCAGATAGAAGATGAAGAAGGAAATAATGATACTGACTCTAGTAATGAGGATTCCAGCCAAGAAGAATGTGAAGAAGAAGGAGGTACTTGGTATGAAGAAAGAAATGTATGCCACCATGAAGAAGAACAGATCTGTATATGGGAAGATGAAGACGGAATTGTCCATTATCGGTGTGATGAAGATAAGCAGGATGAATTATGGTTCGATTGTAGGACAGAAGAAATATGGTCTGACGAAAAACAAGAATGGTGTAATCTAGAACGAAAGAAGGCCTCATCTCACCATAAGGCAATTCTATTGGAATCAGGAAGAATAGCAATTTCATTCTGTATTGTTAGTGAAGAATGTACTGCCGACCAAAATAAACTTCGAGAAGTCTTAGCGCATATGTCTCACAGGCATGAAGACCATAGAGATTGTATTGATTATGAGCTTTGTGAGCATAAAGAAAAAGAAAGAAAAGGGTTATTCGATAGATTACATGATAAAATCCGTAAAGACAACATAGACGCTAAATCTCTAACATCATCACATATGGAAATCGGAGAAGATGCTTGTAATGAACGCGGAGGAGAATGGATAGAAATTAATGATAGGGATAAAGAATTTACATTTTGTAATTTTTGGCAATCTCATGATGATAGTAGTCAAGAAGAAATAGAAAGTGAAGAAACTCACCGTTGTAACGAAGAAAATGCAACAGGTTGCGAAGATTAAACATTATTTTCAATAACCTCTTTCGAAGAATATTCAAAGATAATGCCTGTTACGGCTAGTCAACGCATGGGTGGCAGAGTAGCTATGCAGCGGACTGCAAATCCGCGGACCTGGGTGCAAATCCCGGCCTGTGCTCCAAATAGTTTCGTTGTAATGTAAGTTTTGAATTATTAGTAAAATAAATATTTGCTATTCTAATTTATTTTCCATTCCATATCATAATGAGGCCCTATATTTTCGATTTCAAAAATATCAGATACAATTTCAAAACCACATCTTGCATACATGGGTACCGCTTTGATACGGGCATTACACCAAATCCCAGTTTCTTCTTCGGCCGCTTTGCTTTGTAATTCTCTCACAATCTCAGAACCTATGCCTTTGTTACGATATTCCGAGTCTACTGCCATCCCTCTTATCCTATATTTACAACCATCTCTTGAATCAACTTGAAGAGTAGAGCATCCAATCATTTTTTCACCAACATAAGCACATAGGAATTTTGTTCTCGGATCAATATCTACCTTAGGATAATGTTCCGTTCCCCTCGGCATACCTATTCTTAAAACTCTAAATCTTAAATCAAGATGGTCTTGATTTATAGAATCTGACCAAACTAACCGGTGCTCCATAATTACGCGAGTTACTATTACATCAAGAACCCATCTTTAGGGTTGGTTTGAAATCAGTTAACGTCGTGGAATTGTTATGGCCGAGCAGAAGGCGCCGGATTGGCGAACCTATTTTTTCTTGGGTGCAATACTTCTAATTAATACAATTTTCATTAAATTTTCATTTTCCTGGCCTTGGGGTTCAGAATCTTTTACTCTTGGGTTGTTCGGCCTAATTGGATTGACAATGTGGTATATTTCTTGGTACCGATTTACATTCAAAAGACGTGGATTAGTTCCATGGCTAGATTTATGGAAAAAACCTAAAGATTCTTCAAAAAAATTATTTTTATTTTCATTTTTTATCCTTATGATGTCGTATCTTTTAGGTAGAGACCAACTCTTTTTTCCCGACCCCACGTCTCTAATTTTCTCCTTGATAGCGCTGTTAACTTTTATTCAGGCAACTTATGTTTTTCTCAGTGTAACAATTCTTTCAGATGATTGACTTACCTTTTCCCTGGTTTCCAGAATTGTAATGGTAATGCTTCCTTTCCTTGCATAGCACGGAATGCTAAATGATCCGCTCTTTCGTTCCAACGATGACCTCTATGTGCTCTGACATGTTCATGACTTAATTCTCTTAGAGAAGAAACTTCTTTCCATAATTTCTGGACATTCAAAGCCAGCTCTTTATTGGCTTTAGCTTTCCAAGTTCCAGAGCCAATATTTAGAGCATATTGAGAATCTCCTCTGATTACTGCAGGAGTATTACTTCCTTCAACTAGTAGCCATTTTAACGCATGAGCAAGAGCAGATAGTTCTGCAGTATTATTTGACCCAACTTCAGATCCGATATATTCTTTAGATATTTTTTTTGTAACTACAGGGCCATACTTTTCGGTAATTATTTCTCCTTGCCCTTTACCTAGACCTGTATCTCCAATCACTACACAGAACCCCCATCCAGCAGGAGTTTCAGATGAAACATTTCTATTTTCTTCACAAGAACCATCAACATATATCGAGATCTTGCCTGAAGTATTCATTACCTATTCCTCAATTAGAGACTTGTATGCTGCAGCATCAAGAAGAGCATCAAGTTCCCCGGGATCGTCCATTTTCATTTTACATATCCACCCTTCTCCATATGGATCAGTGTTTATGGTTTCAGGAGCATCTTCTAACTCTTCATTTATCTCTGTAACCACACCAGAAATTGGAGCATATATTTCACTCACAGACTTAACGGATTCAACATTTGCAAACGAATCCATTGATTTTACAGAAACTCCTAATTCTGGTAATTCTACCCAAACAACATCTGTTAAAGCGTTCTGTGCATAATCCGTTATTCCTACTGTAATTTCATCTCCTTCAATTTTAATCCATTCATGCTCTTTGGTATAAATTAGTGCTTCAGGTATTTCGCTCATGGGTATCGCCAACCCTCACGAGGGTATTCCAAGAGTCAAGGTTTCGCTTCTTCATTCTTCCTCTAGTTTAGTTTCCAAATGTTTTTTTTCCATCTCGGACCAACCTGAACCCATATTGTCTCCACTGGCATCGAGTTGTTCTTGTTTGAGTCTAGCCCTCATTTCCTGTTCCTCTTCTCGACTGATCCATTTATCTAGGAAACCCTTCTCATGTTCTTTTCCTTTAGAAAAGTGCAATAATAGGTACAGAGTAATACTAAGGAAAAGGATTATTGGAAATATAAATGCGAAGCTATTTTCTTCTACACACTCATTGCCATCGCAACCTAATATTCGAATCAAACCTTCAGAAATTGCCAAAGCAGTCATTAGTGAGAATGATAAAATCACTCCAATTAAAATTCTTTGAACCCTATTTGCTGGGGAATCCACAAAAAATCACCTTCGCAGGATGTATATTATCCCATGCATTATTTTACTCCAATAATTTATGAATTTTATACGGTAGAAGTGCCCTATTGACTGGCGTGACTTCTAAGACTCTTCCATCATCTCTCCTACGTATATCTTGTAACAATGGATGCCTACTTTTTTTGTGTAAAGTCATTAAAGTTGGCTTATCATATTCTAAAGCGGTACGAACAGCTGCAACAAATCCTTCACTTTCTACGGAAAACTTACCCACTTCATCAATTACTAAAACTTCACATTCATCTAATGCATCAAGTATTGCAGGTACTGCGACTCTATCTAGTTCCGTCGGATCTATTCCATAACCCAAGATACGAGTTCTAGAATCTATATTTCTATGTGCAATTACTCCCTTTTCACCAGTCCTTACATTTACACAAGCATATCCTACTCTCTCTCCATTTTCAATTATGGCTTCAGTTTGAACCCCTCCAATAATATCTTGATACATTTTCCTAGAGTTATTTTTCCTCTCTTCCTGTACCATTTGGATTACCTTTTGTAATACGGCCGACTTACCAGACCTAGGTAATCCTGTAATACCAATTTTTGGATATATTCCCATAATATTGCCCTTCATTTGTTTGCTTTGCGACGCAAGACGGTTTCACCGAGGTCAAGCGTAAGTATTAATGGGTTTGGTATTTTTTAGTCATGAAAACCGAAGAAAGGAAAATAATTACCGGAAACCGAATCTTTTATTTCCGGATTATGTTATTGTATTGCCATTGAACGTATTTTGTTTGGCTTAGGGAATGGAAGGTTCTCAATTTCATAATTATTGACGTTGTTATTAGCTGCCCATGCTCGAGACCATAAATCCAATGTTTCTGAATTTAAATGTACTGCCAACCAGTTTAATCCTTTTTCGACAGAACCATGTTCTTCGGCAATTCTTTCCATTACTTCAGCAGGTAATTCTAAGAAATTCACTGAATTTCCTAAAACACAATCCGATGGAACTACAGCCCATCTCAACCTTCTTTCCAGTTGAGCATTTACAATAGCCTGACAAGCAAGTCTAGGTTTTCCTTTAGGTCTGATTGAGCCAGTCCATTTAGCTTGGGTTCTCTGGACGGAATCTTCTCTAAGTCCACTTACATAAGCAGGGTGGATTATGCTAATATCGTCGCCCTTAGTTGAAAAATGAGTTCCCCTGATAAAAGCAGTACCTCTTGAACCAGGCTTCCAATCAGTTATTTCTTCAGACCAGTTTGTTTGATCTATTTCCCCTACTCTAACTCTTATAGGCTTACCAGTGGGATTTAACCAATTATTTTCTTCAGATAGTTTAGGTTGTTCCGCTAACTCGGAAATTGCTCTAACAATTCTTCTTCTATCATATTCATCTCGAGGCATTCTAGGTACGGACCAATTTCCATCTGTCCAACTACTCCATGATTTTCGAACCATATCAAAAGTAGGTACAGTTTTCGCCAATCCATTTTGAGACGTAATCTCATTAGTATTTAGAGGGCCATAACTGGTCATAGTTTCTGTTTGGCCACCTTTTGTTATGCCTATAACTAAAACACCCTGTGAAACACCAGGAAAAACTCGTTGATTTTCTGGGAAAGACCATGAAGAATTCCACCTATTCTTTTCTACCATTAATTTACGGAGGGGAATACTACTCTTTTCCCTAAGCAATGAATCAGGGACAATCATTCTTACTCTACCATCTTTCCTGACTAGTTGCATACCTCTTTCTAAGAATAAACGATATAGGTTCACATTCCCTCTTAATGTTGAGAATCTTCTACTTCCATCTTTGTTAGTAGTATTTCTCAATTGCCTTGATAATTCTTTTCTCAATTCACTACCTTCAGGATGACCCCTAAACCTATCTTTAATTCTCAGCCATGGAGGTCTACAAACTAGAAGACCTGGCTTATCATCCCAAGGCCACTCTCCTCTCAATGCATCCCCTGATTGAACAGACTCTTCTAATATTTCTTCGGCTTCTTTTCTCCCAATCTTCCCGACATCTCCTTTTCCGTCTAAATCAACCAAATCACATCTTGAAAGAGCAATTAAAATCCTACGTCGAGCGCACTTGATCGCAACTTCAGAATTATCTAACATCTGGAAACCATTCAGTAAAAGTACAGTATCCTTTTTTCTTTCTGCAGGGGTAAATTTCTCACTTCTATCCGCATGAATTCGAATTAGTCTAGCTGCGAAGACCCCAGCTCCTACTGAGGGGTCAGCGAAAGGTATTGCAATTCCAGTACGTGTTTGAAGGCCATTACCGTTATCATCAGAATTATCATCTTTCTCTTCTGTCACATCTTGATTAAATTTCTGAGCATATGCTCTAAAACTAGGTGGTAAAGCAGAAAGAGAAAGTGCAGCGGAAGGCTCTTTAGATGTTTCTTCCCTTGTATCCTTCAATTCGTCCGAAAGTATTGATTCTGCAAATTTCGCAGGAGTTGCATATGCGCCTCTAGGGGATCGCCCATCACTTTCAGCCTCATTTCTCGCTAATAGATGATCCAGAACAGCACCCGGATCAGACAGTAGCCCTGCAGGTAAAGTAGGCCAATGATTTGGTAGAGTAGCAGCAATAGGAATTCCATGACGAGTTGCTTCTTCCCAAGAATCTAGCCAAGTATCTAGTTGTTCAACCCTATCGGAACACTCTCTGTCAAGCCTTGCGTACCAACCGGATGCGTCACTAACCATAGAAATACAGAGGTCGCGACAAGGGTCCCCTCTTTGAAGGAGTCGGCTCAAAACGGGGTCTCTTCCCTATCGTTTTATATGTCTAAAGAGAAATGATCTTGTTCCAACTCAATAATTATCTGCTTCCGGAGAAGCCAAGATATTGCTTCGTCAACCTCTTCATCTCTAATTCCGATTTCACTTAATTCTTGTAATAATAAGTCAAAATGAATAGAAGTAAGCCCCTTTGAATTCAACAATTCCATTACATGAATAATATGTTCAGAAACAATCGCCAACAAAGGGTCATCTCCAAATTCTAGATTAGTATAGTCAACTGCTGGAAAACCATCAATCTCAATCTCACCTTTTTCAGTTTCTGAATCTTGTTTATTATCATCATCGTAGACATCAAAGAGATTTTTTTGATGAGGATCTTTCCAAACAACTCCTTCAGCAACTTCTCTTTGCCTTTTGAGACGCTTTGCTAATGTCTCTAATCTGTGCAAGCGTTGTTCAAGGCGTAATTTCTCTCTTCCAAGTTGTCCTTCAATGAGTTGTAATTCTTCTTTCGCCCTTTCATCTAACCACGTAGAGATATCCCATGATGGATCTAGTCTGAGCATTGTTTCCCATAGTTGGGCTATTGAATCCGGTAGAGTTCTGACATCTATCCGGGGACTCCCTTCACTATCATCAGAAGTGTGTTCCATATCGTCTGATTTGTAGTGGACCTCTATCAAGTATCGTGTCTACAATTGTCAATTGTCGAATAGTTGGATTGATGAAGGAAAAGCATCTGCCACGCATCATGACTGAGTATCGACTGACCGTACTGCCGGGGGATGGAACAGGTAAGGAAGTGATGATAGAGGCCATGCGGGTACTTTCAGTATTTGAAAAAAATAGCCCAATTTCGTTTAATATTACAGAAATTCCTTGCGGAGGAGAGTATTATCTTGAAACAGGTAAAGAATGGCCAGAGGGATCATTTGAACATTGTAGAGATAATTCAGACGCAATTCTTCTCGGTGCTATCGGTTGGCCAGGTGCACGCCTTCCAAATGGAGACCTTGCAGGAGGTCAAGTAATTCTTGGCCTTCGTTCTGGATTGAACCTATATGCTAATGTTCGACCAGTCAAATTGTTTCAAGGAGTGAAGCATAAAGTACACGGTATTCACAAAGATATCTGGGATCCTAATCTTGTAGATATGGTAATGGTTCGTGAGAATACAGAAGGATTATATCATTCGTTATTGAGACGTATGTCTCAGAAGGCAATAGGTGAGAAAGATGATCCGATGGTCATAGAAAAGTTTCCTGGATTAGATGGGGAAGTGGCTTGGGATACGAGACCAATTTCAAGAATAGGAACCGAGCGCGTAATTAAATTTGCATTTGATCTTGCACAACATCGTCAGAAGAAGCTTGGAAAAACACAGAAAGTTACCTGTGTTGACAAATCTAATGTCACACGTGGTTGCCAACTGTTTAGGAAAATATTTCATGAAATAGCAGAGGAGAAGTATCCTGAAATTGAGATTAATGAAGCGTATATTGATGCCTTTACTATGTGGTTAATGAGAGATCCGGAATCATTGGATGTCGTAGTTCTACCAAATATGTTCGGCGATATTGCTACAGATTTAGCATCGGTTCTCCAAGGAGGAATGGGCATGGCAGGAAGCGCAAATCTTGGACCGAAACATATGTTATTCGAACCAGTTCATGGATCTTCTCCCAAACATGCAGGTAATAATACCGTAAATCCTATGGCTACTCTTTCATCATTACAAATGATGTTTGAAGCTCTTGGTTTTCGAAAAAATGATACAGATTTAGACAAATGTGCTGACATACTAATGCAGGCAATGGAGGAACATTTTGCTGAAGGAGGCTGTGTAACATACGATTTAGGAGGAGATGCATCCACTAGCGACGTTGGTAAAGCGATTGCTGAACGCTGTGAAAAACTATTGAAAGAAGTATTCTGATTATTCATTGGAGATATTAGAAATAATTTTCAAAGACTCATTAAGGGCTGAATTGTTATTCCACTCAGTAATATTTGATGTATCTGAAATAACATATTCTAACAATAAATCTGCCATTCTGGACACCTCATCAACTATAGTTACTGTAGCCATCCTAGCACTTCTAGAAAGTGGATTTAGATCAACAACCAATACATCTTTTCCTAAGGAAACTAATACCTCACACCTATCGCCATCTTCAAGAGGAACAAGAATCACATCTGCTTTCTCAATACCTTCAGCAGAACATATTGCCCTAGGCCCTTCTAATCCGTTAATTCGCCCATCCTCTTCTCTCCCAAGAATCTTAACCGACATTACAGCGACCTCCCAATTTCCTTTCCATTTGTCTGGATTTCTTTCTTTTGAAACATTTAATCTCTGTAATTCTAAAAAATCATAAAGTAACTTTATTCTTTCTTCAGTTCTATAATAGATATTTATTTCAATAGGGCATTGTAAAACAGCAGCAACCCGAATTAGAGCCTTTCCAGCTAATACTGCGGTATTTCCATTTACAGAAATCACAGGCCTCTTTGCTAAAATTAATCTAGCAGCAGATTCTTTTATCGATAGTTTTGCAATTTCACTAGTTTCTTCTCCCAGAAGATAATCAAAGGCTTCACCTCTTCCATGTGCTATCATCGCAGAGTCCGCCAGTAAACCTTTCTTTGTCGCCTCAACAATTGTTTTTCTAGAAATCAAAGATTTCCTTCTAGGGTGGCTTTCTGGAATTTCCGCCATCTTATTTTCCTCCTTCAATTATTAGTGAGATGTCTATAGGTTTTATTCCCCTATTCATCGCTGATGTTGATATTAGATCTACGCCACTAGATGACCATTCAGAAATACTATCTTTTGTGATTCCGCCCGAACCTTCCAATATACACCATTTCCTCAAATCTAGTTTTTCTAATTCCGTAACTACAATCTCAGCATTCATGGGGCCCATATTATCAAGTAACAATACTACAGAATCAGTTGTAGAATTTTTCCTCTGTTTTTCAGACCAAGTTTCAGCTGCTAATATAGCTTCATTGATATTTTGAACTTCTATAACAGTAAATTTTGAGTTTTTCTCCAGATCTATCTCTAAAATTAATTTTTTAATAGCATCGTTTATATCTTCACCGCTCTCTATTGCTGATGCAAAATCATTTTCTTTCAACATTAATGCATCTGAACGAAATAGTCTATGAGTTAACCCCCCCCCAACATGAACAGCCCATTTATCTAAAATTCCCCATTCAGTTTTTCTCGTGCAGGCTAATTGAATATCATTGGATTCAGATACCCACTCAGATGTGGTAGTAGAAATTCCTGACAGCCTTCCCAATAAATTTAGCATCACTCTTTCTACTTTCAAAATTTCAGATGAGATTCCAGAAATTTGTAAAATATACTCATTCTCTTTTACTAGTTCACCCTCATTAATTTTCCAATCATAAGAGCAATTTGGAGCATGTTTGTCTAACATTCTACTAATTACAATTTGTCCACAAATTACTCCCTTTTCCTTTGCCATCAGTTTGGCCTTTACGAAATTATTTCCCCTCCCTTCTTCACTAACATCATCTGCTAGCATAGTTTCAATCCAGCGATCCATTGACTGAGAAAAGATTTCACTAGGAACTTTACCGTCAATCAATAGTCCGGACCTATCATGAGGAAGGGTCGTCACAGTATTGCGAATCTAACATATCACTTCAACCGTCCGAACAACCAATTTACCAAAAAAGATGAATTTTTAATCCACAATATCTTCAAGTCACAATTATTTAAGTGAGTTTAGTGTAGATTCTATTGCACCTAAGCATGCCAATAAATCATCCACAGTACTTCGAACTGTAGCTAAATTTTCTCCTGAAACAACAATTTTTAATTGAAAATCATCTTTACTTTGTATAATCTCTGCATCGAATGTATCTGGATCATCGGCTGAAATTCCGGCCAATAGGGCTTCAACATGGCTACGAGAACCATTCATCTCAAGAGTCGTAGAAACACTCTCCATGGACATCGCAAGACCCTAAGGCATATCTTTCCTCTTGTCTCCCGTTCTTTGTGAGTGGCGACCCAGTTCCGGATGTTCCCTTGTTAGCGGGCATGGGGGGAGTCAATTCTTCGGAATCCCAAAGTACTCATTTTGGACGTAAAGCGATAATACTTACTAGAGAAAAAAATACCAAAGAAATGTCATCTTTAGCCCAAACAATGGGTATAGAAATTGTAGACATTATATTGCAAAAAGGTAAACCAAACTCCAGAACATATTTTGGGACTGGTAAATTACAAGAGATCTCTGAAGAACTAACTATGTCAGGAAAAGGACATATTTGGGAGAAAGTTGACCTTATTTTGATACATAGTAATCTTAAGCCTAGTCAGCTAGTTAATATTAACGATTTAACCTCAATTGAAACTTGGGATAGAGTGAGATTATTACTAGAATTGTTTACAATTCATGCATCTTCAGTTGAGGCTAGAGTACAAGTTCGTATCGCCAGACTGTTAGCCGATCGTTCAGTTCTTAGAGAATTGATTCATCGTGAGCATACTGGAGAACGCTTGGGTTTTGGAGCCGGTGGACAGACCGGTTGGAGCAACATAATGAAGGCTGTAGGGCATGAAATTGCCAAACTAAGGCGAAAATTGAAGAAGATGGACTCCTCTCTTTCCGAAAGAAGAAGACAAAGGTCGAAATCAGGTGCTTTGACAGTCGGATTGGCAGGCTATACAAATGTGGGAAAATCCAGTTTATTTTCAGCCCTTTCAGGAAAACCAGTATTAATCAAAAATCAATTATTTTCGACACTAGAAACAACCGTTGGAAGAATGGCAAATCAACCCAGAATATTGATGGTAGATACAATTGGATTTATTGATAATATACCTGCAGAATTATTGGATTCATTTTCAGCTACTCTACAGGAATCACTGTCTTGTGATATGTTGTTATTATTAGTGGATGCTTCCGATGAACCAGATGAGATTCGTCGTAAACTTGCAACTTCTCGCAGAGAACTTTTCGGAAGGATTGATGATGGAAATAGTCACAATACAATCGTAGTTCTAACAAAAATAGATCTTTGTACGGATCAAGAAATTCTGGAAGCAAAGGAAATAGTACATTATTACAGTCCTTTTGAATCTGTAGCTGTTAGTGCCATAAGTGGACAAGGGATAGATGAATTAAGATCGGGAATAATGACAGTTTTACATGGCCCTCCTGTAATAATTAGTGTAAATCCCCCTCAGAAAGAAGGGGATTTGGAATTAGTTGAACTAATTGCCAGAGTTCATCGTGAAGCGCTGGTAATTGATGTACAGGTTAATTCAGAAAATACTCAGATATCAGGTTGGATGGGTAAAGCAAATATGGCTAGAATAACCAAAGATCATCCAGTACAAATTGAAATAAATAGCTGAATTATATATTTGATAGAACTTGCATTCTATTATACCATGGCCAAATTATATCATGTTTCTCTACAATGTCAAAACCATTCAGTCCTTGCATAGATCTCAGTATTCCATAGTTAGCGAAATCAGCGCCATTAGGCCCCTTGCCACCAAAGAATTCTCCTTCTATCCCAGAAGACATAGAATCTAGTTGAGTTTGTAAGTTTGTTCGAGGAGGTTCATCGAACATTTTTGCACGACTTCTACCAATCATTCCCATGACAATAGCCCCTAACCATTTACTCACAATCCTATCTTTCAAACTAAACTTATCTACCTTAGTTACATAGTCCAATGCATGTAGTGATGTACGATAATTCTTGTAAATAACAGCAACAATGCTCTTACCTAAAATGTCATTAGAAAAATTCATCCATCTATCTTGTTCAGCATCTTCCCCCTCTCTTGGGAATTTATTGCCATGACTCTCATCAATGTAGTGTAAGATATCATTAGAATCGTTTACGTGTGTCCCATCACTGTCTACAAAAACAGGTACTTTCTTCCAATCTGACCATTTTAACTCGGTCTTTTTCATAGGATCAACTTCAACATTGGAGAATTCTATATTTCTTGATTTCAATAATGATTTAACTTTCAATGAAAATGGACATGTTGCATAAGTGTAAATTGTTGGTTTTCCTTCAACAGAGCGTTCAGGAACTTTGTTTGGTTGAACTCCACCAAAGGGCTCGTTATCAATTTCATTTTTTTTGGCCATGATTTCGCGAAAGCAACCTATATGTCAATGTTCCGTATAAGATGTTCATACAAAATCAAATCTATATTTCACAACCATCTATAAAATCTATTTCAGCCGTTAGTTCATGAAATCCTATGAAGGAGAAACGTTCGCCTCCAATATTATGGCTACGCTGTTTACTTCTGAATCGGTGTCTGCAGGCCATCCTGACAAAGTGTGTGACGCCATTTCTGATGCTATTGTCGATTCATGCTTATCCATTGATCCTATGTCAAGAGTAGCTGTTGAAACAATGGTCAAAGGTAAAGAAGACAAGGCTGTAATTATACTAGCAGGAGAAGTCAGTCTATCTGGGCAAACTCCTGACTATGAACAGATTGCCAGAGATACTGCAGCAAAAATCGGTTATACGTCTCACGAAATTGGAATGGATGCAACCAGTCAAGAATTATGCGAGGTTCAGGTACATATTACGACCCAATCACCAAATATTTCTCAGGGAGTTGACGGAAATTCCGATGATGACGTAGGTGCTGGTGATCAAGGTATGATGTTTGGCTATGCGTGCACAGAAACAGAAGTTGAGGACGAATTAAGTGGAAGATATTTCCCTCTTCCAGCAGCATTAGCACAAAGAATATGCCGTAGGTTGGATATGATTGTTCAGAACAATGAGATTGCATGGATTAGACCTGATGGAAAAAGTCAAGTTACTGTAGAATATGATGATTCAGGCAAACCGAGCCATGTCCATACAGTTGTAGTAGCAGCACAACATGATTCTAAACTTAAAGATAGATTTGATGGAAATGAAGAATTAGAACATCAGTTTGTCACAGATGAAATTCGTAAACATGTTGTAGAGCATGCCATTCCTCCTCATTGGTTAAGAAACGGATATCGACTTGTAGTTAACGGGACTGGAAGGTTTGCAGATCCAGGGGGTCCGTATTCGGATGCAGGAATCACAGGTCGTAAAATCATCGTTGATACTTACGGAGGAATGGGGCGTCACGGGGGCGGAGCATTTAGTGGCAAAGACCCAACGAAAGTAGATCGCTCTGCAGCTTACTATTCTCGATGGGCTGCGAAACATATTGTGGCTTCGGGTTTAGCAACAAGATGTGAAATTCAAGTTGCTTATGTAATCGGAGTTTCGGAACCTGTGAGTTTACATGTCAATAGTTTTGGTACCGGTATAATTACCGACAAAGAATTAGAACAGAAAATTAGAACAGTATTTGATTTTAGACCTTCAACCATCATTCGAGAATTGAAATTAAGAGATCCCAATTACAGCATTACATCTGCCGGCGGTCACTTTGGCAGACCATCGACAGAAGATGGAAATTTTGAGTGGGAGAGATTAGACGGTAGTCGTATTACTGCTCTCCAATCTAGTTTGAATTGATAATTCCATTTGAACATGACCAACCGATACCCTACACTCCGCAGGTGTCTTTGAATCCGATTAACACTCTTATACCGATGAACACTTGAATAGGTGGTATGCCGGAGTGTTATGGTTCGAGAGCTGGTAAGGCTAGATGAGATACATCGAACCTTTGGTCCATTGACTATTTTAGAAGGAGTTAACCTTCGAATTGACGAGGGAGATAGGATAGGAGTTGTTGGCCATAACGGTGCGGGTAAGACTACTCTACTGAGAACTATTTCAAATCAAGATCAAGATATGGGAGACATTACTTTTGCCCCCGGATTACGTTTAGCATTTCTAACTCAGATCAGGGATTTGGACGAAGATGCCACTTTAGGTGCGGAACTAAATCGACGAGGACGGCAATTCCAAGAACTAGTAGATGAAATCACAGACATTGAAGCGAAGATGGCAGTCCCATCATTTTACGAAGGCGATTGGCAACCAACTATGGAAAGATATCAAGAGTTACAGGCTTTGATGGCACGTTCAGGAGGAGGAGATGTTGCAGGACATGCTCAAGAGATATTGAAAGCTTTAGATTTAGCTCATCACCCAATGGAAACGAAATTATCATCTCTTTCTGGCGGTGAAAAGGCTAAAGTTGCACTTGCAAGGCAATTGGTTGGTTTGAAAGAAATAGATTTATTATTTTTAGATGAGCCAACAAATCATTTAGATTTACAAACACTTGACTGGCTAGAAAATTTTCTTTTAGGTTTTCAAGGCGCATTATTGGTAGTAAGTCACGATAGATATTTCCTTGATAGAGTATGCAATAATATTGTTGAGATCCAGGATGCACACTCTAAAGGCTATCCCGGTAATTATACCTCTTATCTCAAACAAAAAGAATTATTTCTTCAAACCTTGGAAGATAGAATTGACAAGACACAGAAAGAATTGAAAAGGCTGAAGGGCGCTATGAAGTCTATGAAAAGTAATAACAAATATGACAAATCAATATCTCAGAAACATTTCATGATAATGCGCTCTGAGCGCGAGTTAAAGTGGCTGAAATCGATAAAGCCAAGACAGAGGAGAATGCTTAACTTTTCTTTGCAAGCGACAGAAAAATCTAGTCTTGAGGTACTAGATTTCCATAAAGCCCATCTGAGTTTTGATGGAATGAAGAGACCAATTCTTCATGGACTCGATGTGGGAGTCCGACGTGGCCAAAAGATTGGAATTGTAGGGCCAAATGGTGCAGGAAAAACTAGCATTCTAAGAACAATAATCGGTGAGTTAAAATTAAATTCAGGGCAAATAGATGTGCGGCCAGGTGTACAAATAGGTTATTTCCACCAAGATCATCGTTCTCTTGATTTTGAAAAAACACCGATAGAACAAATCCAGCAATTAAAACCTAGAATGGAATATAAAAATATCAGAGCAATGCTTGGCCAATTCCAATTTACCAGCGATATGGTAAATACAAAATTGAAAAAATTAAGTGGAGGAGAAAGAGCAAGAATTGCTATGCTAAAACTCCTTCTCGAAGAAAATAATATGCTATTACTGGATGAACCCACAAATCATCTTGATACAGATGCCAAAGAAGCTTTGGAATATGCTCTACAAGAATATGATGGAGGAATAATTACTGTCAGTCACGATAGATGGTTTTTAGATAAGATCTGTGATACTATTTGGGAACTTCCAGGAGATGGTAGTCTATGGGTATGGCCGGGTAATTATTCTGAATACATTAAACGTAAAGAAAGTATGAGAAACAATTGAAAATTAAGTTTTTATTACATTTTCGGACCTGTCCGGTTACCTCACTATGTATGTAGACTACTCTCGAAGAAATATGTCCCATAGTCCCGCTGTAATGGAATATTATAATTTATTAACAGTTAGCAATACAGAAAATAGGTACAAGTCTAGTCTTTCTATCGCTCTAACTTTGATAATGATTTTATCGGTAATGGCGCCAAGTCTTTCTTCATCAATAGACAATTTAGATAAAGAGCATGAGATGCAATATACTGCAAATGGGACACTCGATGATACATCTACATCTACCTTACTTTCCAACCTTAACGCATCCAATCCAATTGAAGTAATTGGTGTAATGGATGATTCTCAGAGAGTCCATCTCGTATGGATAGAAAATGGAACTAGCCCCCAGCTATACTTCGCTTTAATCTCAACAAGTGGGATTGACACAGTACTCATAGATGCTACTGCAGTAGGCAATAATTCTACATCAGCATTATCAAGCCCTTCTTTGGTAATCGACTCTAATTTCAGGACACATATTGTTTGGGCTGTAACAGATCTTGAGATTCTTTATACAATAATTGATACTTCATTAGATGATCAAGATGGAGATGCTGGAGATATTGCATCAATGACACTCGTTTCAGAATATACGGTAGCAGTTGGTACAGGAGTAAGAAATGACCCTGACATAGCTATCGATTCATTCGATGCAACACACATAGTTTGGGTAGATACTTATGACCCTCAAAGTACATTCTTTGGCGCATCACTGATTTATTATGCAATGTTTGCATTCAATACATCGGGTTCAAATTCAATTTCTACAATGATTAGTAATACTATCATAACTCCAGCAATTGGATACAAAGGTAGTCCAGCGATTTCTATGGGAGTTAACAATACAGTAATTGTGGTTTGGGAAGATACACGTGGTAGCTTGATAGAATATGTCGGTTTGATTGATTCTTCAGGCTCTATGACTACAGAGTGGTTAGATATGTGTGCAGTATTTTATGGAGGTAATCTGAGTAGTGGAGAGTATTTCCAAGGAGTCAAACCCATGTTAGAATCAGCCAGTATTACAGTTCTCGAGACTCTTTATGCAATAAGTGGTCAGATGAGTTTTGCAAGTGGACAAAAAAATTGTGAGAATGCATACGAAATAGGTGGTTATGGGGATGGTCCAAGAGATTTATCTCTAGGACAAAATTCTACTGATACGTCAGGAGGAATAAGGGCACTGTCTGATGTAATGTATAATGGCTCAAGTTACAATATTCCTTCCGATTGGGGTTACAATAGTGAGATGTGGGGGCCTGGTTCAACATGGGCATGTCTTTCTTGGAGAGATAATGCAGGGAATATACCTGGAAACCCTGCAACAACAAATGACCATCAATGGAATCCTAATGCTACAAGATTGATAATTCCTGTTTCAGATGAAGGGCCATTTGGTGGAGACCCATCACAGGAATCTGATGACAATCAATCGATAGTTGAGGCTCATGATGCTTGTACTAAGGCTGGCATAATCCCTATCGCTATTGCAGGGACTTCCGCATATGGTCCATCTACTGCAGCTGGTGGTTCTGATTCATTAGTAAGATCTCATATGATGGATTTAGTACAATGTCCTGGGACTACAGTTGGAACCCAACAAAGAACGTGTGATGACTTAACTTGGGGGACTAAAGATGCAGGAGGAGAAATGTATCTTTATCCATCGAATAACATGGCAAATTTCGAAGGAGATTTTGAAAGCGGATCACTAACTAATGGATGGGCAGTTTCTGGAACCTCTAGTGACGCGTGGTCAGTAGAATCTGCAAATAATGGCTTAGTATATTCAAGTACGAATTTATGCGATATAGGTGGCCCTGCAGGAAACCCCTCGTTTCACTCTCTAAACTGTACATATTACCACTCTCCAAACGTTAACCTAGTTGAGCTTACAGTAACGATAGATAACTGGGCGTCTGAGTTTAGTATGGATGTAATCCTACCTAATGGAACAGTAGATTCATACAATTCTAGCGATGTTTCAAATCATTATAATTCTGTTCTTACTAGTTACACAGAAACTGGTAATTACACAATTTATCTTAATGATTCATATGGTGATGGAGGTACTTCTGTATCTGCTGACCATTCTTATGTTTCTCAAGTAAATCCCTCATCTACTCCTATATCAGGTGTTTATTCGGCACAATCGGGAGACATTTCTGATGGCCAAAGTACAAATTTAGAATTTGTTGGAATAATAGCCGATGGTTCTGTGACATTCTCATATAATGTTTCATCAGAATCAAATTATGATTTTTTGAAATTTTATATTGATGGTATTCAAATCGCTCAATGGTCAGGTTCTCAAAGTGGTAATTTCACAACTCCAATCACTCTTGGTCAGCATACTTTGATGTGGCAATATGTGAAAGATGGAAGTGTCAGCTCTGGTCTTGATGCTGCTTGGATAGATGATGTAGTGATTCCAGTTGCAAATTATACTGAAGAATTGAACGCTTTAGTTAATGAGATAGTATCATTAACAACTGGAAGTGGCTCAACTGAGACTTTCATGACCGTCCTGAATCCTTATTCTATACTCAATTCTCCAAGAAGTGGATGGACTACTGGTATGCCTGCAATTAGTATCGATGAAGATACTGGGGAGTACATCGAAGATATCGGACCAGATCTAGATTATGTATGGCAAGATAATCTTGGTTGGAGTACAATAGGGCACTTCGTATTAGTTAACGATACTCGTCTAACTAATGGATATGGATGGTCTGTAAATCCCGAAGTAAATGTGGATGATGAAGGAAATATCCATGTCGTGTGGGTGGATGGAAGAGATTCTATACCGGGTAAGGACGTTGCATCTCAACTACATTACATGCAAATTGATTTGACTAAGAAAGGTATCCTTGACGGAGAACATGACGGGCTAGATTTGAGCCAGGTGGCAGTAGTTACAAATTCAGCAGTCCCTGGGTCAGATATGACCTATGGTGCAAACCCTAGAGTTGATTTTGATAATGATGGTTCCGTCCATATTACTTGGTTTGAATCATTGGAAAATCCAGTCACTACAGAAGAAAGAGTGGAATTAAGGTGGACGAGAATTAATTCTCCACAACTGAATATCAACGGCGAACTTTCAGTAGGTCAAACATTGACCGAAGCTTATGGTGTCATAAATACTAGAATTATTGCATCAAGTTCAGATAATCTAATGGGTATTTTCGGCAATAATGTCCAGTCAGCGTCTCAACCAATAGTCAACTTTGATTGGCCAAATCGTGACATTATATGGACGACAGATGATTGTCTTGATTCAACTCAAGAAGAACAAAAGTGGGACGTATGTCTTTGGTCAGAAAACGTCTGGGATGTAGAAATTAGTGCATATCCTAATGAACTATACTTCTTACCTTCAGAGTCATTCAATACTAATTATCAAATTAATGCAATACAATTACCTGGTGAATCTGATATAGTAATTATTGATGTCCTAGGTACTCCTGAAAACTGGTTTATTGATGCTGGTTTTGCAGGCAATTATCAACATACAACAACTCTAATTGAAAATCAAATGAATAATTTCGATCTATTTATCCGCGCCCCAACATTAGAGCAAGTTAATCAAGACCAAGAGTTCCTATTGACAATTACAATCAAGTCTTCGACCAAAGAAGAAGCAATTATCACAAAAGTAATTCAGATTAATCTAATCAATAATCAGGATTGGAATGATGATGATAACGATGGAGTACTTGATGAGTTCGATCTATGTCAATTCGGAGACTCAAATTGGCAGTCATCTCTTCTTACGGATTATGATGTCGATGGTTGTAGAGACTCATCTGAAGATTTAGATGATGATAATGATGGATATCTCGATGATGAAGATTTATGCCCAAACGGCGTTATTGGAGAAATATTAGATATGGATAATGATGGCTGTGACGACATCACAGAAGATGTAGATTTAGATGGCGACAGCGTATTGAATAGTGAAGATTCATGTCCTACTGGAGCCCAGTATTGGGCGGGCTTATCTGAGGATAATGATGGTGATGGCTGTAGAGATGCTGACGAAGATAATAATGATGATAATGATCCATTTTTAGATGCTAACGATGCATGCCCATCGGGACACTCTTCGTGGCAAGACCTATACTTCGATCATGATAAAGATGGTTGCCATGATACATTTGAAGATAGTGATGATGACAATGATGGAATTAAAGATAGAGACGATAACTGCCCTCAAGGACTTGTTTTATGGATATCTAGTCCTGCTACCGATCAAGATGGAGATGGTTGTCATGACTCAACTGAAGATGAAGATAGAGATAATGACGGTATTCTAGATAATTTAGATCAATGTTCAATGGGCCTATCTAGTTGGGTGTCTACAACTCTAAATGATTGGGATTCCGATGGTTGTAATGATTCTCTAGAAGATAGTGATGATGATAATGATGGATTCTTAGATACAGAAGATAATTGTGTTAGAAGTCCTGTAGACTCCAGTCATGGAGGTTCTGACGGAGATTTAGACAACGACGGCTGTTTGGATGCTTCAGAAGATATGGATATTGACAATGATGGCATAGAAAACGATCTAGACAATTGTCAAGATAATCCCATATCTGATTGGGTTTCTACTATTTTCGAAGATGTTGATCAGGATGGTTGTCATGATGAATATGAAGACGCAGACGACGATAATGATGGTGTTTTAGATACATTTGACAATTGTCCTAACAGTATTTCAAGTGGCCTAGATATCGATAATGACGGTTGTATAGATGATATTGAAGACTATGATGATGATGGAGATGGAATACCAGATTCTAGAGATAACTGCCCTAATGGTTTAGTCAATTGGATATCAAATAAGAAAACCGATGCAGATCGAGATGGTTGCATGGATTCAATTGAAGATAATAATGTCCAAATGAGTATTACTCAGTTACTTTCATCAAGCTCTGTCATTACTGCAGGTATTTTTAGTGCTGTAATTGTTTTATTATCTGGTTTGGTTTTAGTTCAAAGAAGTCGGAGTAGATCTACAATAGCACCAGATTACACAAATGAAATAATGGAAAGAGATAGTAACAGTGTTTGGAAAGAGAATGATCCAGAAAAGAGAATGGATGATTTGAAACAAGTAGGATATTCTCCCGAAGTAGCACGTGCAATTGTGCAAAATGAAAACCAGTTAACAGAGGAACGTAAGAAAAACAAAGAATAATCATTTTCTTAACCTCTGGGGGCTACTCAAGTATGAGGCAAACCACCATGCGAGCGGTCAGGATTGAATGTTCACCTTCTTCAATCAGCCATGATAATCGTATCAATAAAGCTCTTGAATCAGTAAGTTGGGATTATCGAGGAACTCTTGGAATAATTAATGATAATTTGAGAATTATGGTTGAATGTATTACTGTAGATTCTCAATGTCCACAACCTGGTTTCAGTGTAGGAGGAATTTCAGTAGTAGAAATTTTAGAAGAATGGGCATCTGATTATTTGACACATCATTTGTTAATTTTAGACTTTGATTCTAAGTTGATTGGAGATTTTTTCTCGAATGATGATTTATGCATCCTTTCAGGCACTAATCTAACATCATCAGGTCTAGTAATTCAGTTATCAGGAAGACAATCGTCTATGGCTAACCTTCTGAATAGAATTCAGAATCAAATGCCGGTAGAACGAATTGTCAGAGCTAGAAACTCTGAAGGTATTTCGAATATTTCAACGACATTACAACAGCATAAGATAGTAAAATTAGCGCACAATAATGGTTGGTATGAAGTTCCAAAGAAAACTTCCATTAGGGATTTAGCAGTAAAATTAGGCCTCTCTAAGTCAACAGTAGCCGAACAGTTGGTAAAGGCTGAAGGAGAGATTGTTAAGCAATTTCTTAAGGGGTCAAAATGATAATCAGCTAATATCTCACAGTGAATCAAATATTTTTCTAGGTGTTTAATATGAAAATCCCTGCTACAAAATTACAGCAATTTATTGGTATGGATGATTATGAAAAAAAATTAACTATTGACCGGCTTTCTAGAGAGTTAGGGCTTCCAATTTCAGAGATTGAAAAAGAGATTAGAGATTTTGAACAGGGAATAAATACACCTAGTAGTAAAACTGACATAGATTTACCAGAAAAGAAATCCAATTTTATTTCTTCGACTGAATCCTCTGAAGGAACTCCAAATTTTATTACCGATGCACACAGATACAGGTTTACATATGACCCAAGTAAAGATGCTAAAGAACGTCAATCTAACGTCAATCAAGCAATTTTATGCCCTCATTGCAATGTTGGAATTGCAATCCCTCCAATCCGTCCAATCAAAATAATGTGCCCTTCATGCCGAATGGAGTCGGTATTTGAGAAATAATCATACTCCCCAGAATTTATTGTTAGAGACAATTTCTTCTTCTTGAGTTATTGATTCGACAGCAGTCTTCAACAGATAGTATAGTATTAATGTAAATAATGGTAAATCCCAATCATTTGATACTGTATCGAAACTTACAATATACGACTGTCCTTCTAAAATCTTAATCAGAACTGTTAGAGATGCTTCTGCTATCGTGTAAACTATCGCACCTCTTCCAAAGAGTATTATCGATCTTCCTGTGTAAGTACCTTCTCCCCATCTAACAATACCAATGGCCAGTGCAAATGAGAAAACTGATACTACCAACCAAGTCAAGGAATCTTGAATTGCATTAGACCAAATTAGGGCATCTGAAGTCCCAGCAAACTGTTCGAAATCTGTGAAAACTTGATACATAGTTATTCCAGCCAAGAATACCGAGAAAATCGACATCGCCCACAACATAGAAGAAAAAATTCCTTTTTGTGCACTATCTCTTAAATCGACCATCAATCTTTCCAATTGTTCTTCCCACCCTAGTCCTTTAGAAAGAATCCAAACTCCCACTAATAGTGGCATTACTCCAATTAAGATTCTTCCATTTGGCAATATTAGTCCAAGTCCGATTATCATCAAGAATATGGATATTGGAACTAATAATTTCGCTCTCCAACGGGGATCATCAATCGCCTTTGCAACATAATAGTACGTAGATTCAATACCTTTAGACTGTCTAACAATTATTTTTTCTAAATGTTCAACTCTAATCCTCGAAGTAATTATTGGCATTGACGCTTCATCATCTGCACCATCTGTTACAAGAATAGCAACATCAGGCTGAAATTCTTTGATAACCTCGTCCAATTGACTAGCAATTGCCCTATCGCTCCTAGGTCCTACGCGTACATCGCCGGTTAGTATTGCTACCTCAACTTCATCATTAGAATCTATATTCTCCATCAATCTATCATAATGATGTAATGCTCCGAGGATTGCATTAGTGTCGGACTCTTCAGGGTCGGCAATTCCGAGTTTGATCGCAGCAGTGATGGTGGGTTTTCTTCCAAGTACTGGCCCCCTAATCCCTGCTTTTACACCGAGGTCATTATCTCTATCAACTGTTAGAACTAATGTTCTGACCATCCGACTGCCCTCCGTTGTATGAGCCTAAGTTAAGTCACCTATGAAGAATTGTCTTCATTGAGTGATTTTTTGTCATTTTCTTGTATGATTACTCTCTCAGCATTTCCTTGGAATCTTCGTCTTTGTTTTGCTTTTAGATACTTTAACGGATGAGTTAACCACTCCTGATCACAAAGTCGATCATCTCCAGGTGATACTGGGCATCTTGCACCGGTTTTCAATGCCGCACATCCATGAGGTGTATATTTCCGTTCATATATCTGATTAATTTGATAATTCGTAGTATCGGCACTGTAGTCGGGAGCATTTACGAAGAAGCCACAAGCTTGTTCTTGAGATATTCCCATTGCTAGCGACATGGATGCTAAAAAGAGTCTACCTGTGTGATTTACATTTATTCCTTGGCTCAATTCTGCAACCGCGGACTCAAAACAAGGAGGCCAATCCTCTCTGATTGCTGCAGTCATAGGCATCTCTTCCTTTACTTGTTCAGATAATAATTTGCTAACTCGTTCTACAGGGTCTGAAAATAGTTCAGCAAATGAATCATCCATCTTATTCATTCTCTCCAAGCAGCTATTTGTCAAATCTTCACGAATTCTCTCTTTTATCAATCTAGCAGTTCTCTGCTGACTGGTTTCTCCAGCACCAGAATTCATACAGACCCAACCGTTCTCAACAGGACGATTGATTAATCTCCAATAATTACCTGATATACGTGGACAAAGCTCTATGAAATCACTCATTGGAATCCAATAGGTCACCTTTCTCCCTAATTTATCTGGAATTTCCTTTATGTCAGAAATATATGATTTTGCTAAAAGAATAAAATTCTCTTCATCCATTCCAAAGAGCTGATCTGCTCTACTTGCTTCACCTTCGACCCATCTCGCCAACAGTCTTTCATTGAATGAAGCACAAACTACAAGCATTGCATATAGAAATGATAGTGATTCAGTCATCTTCCCCAAATCAGAGGTTAGATCAATTGTTGTCGCAGAATCGACTCCCTCTTTGTGCATGACAGATTCAAGAAGTCTTACTCTACCTCTTGCACGAACTTCTTCTAACCACGTTTCTTCGATTAAATCATTGACTGTAATACCATTCTTTTCAAGAACTATCTTCAGGAAACCATTGCCTTGAGGTAAGAATGGATATCTTGCCATTAATGCATCATTTTCGATGCTTGGTTTAGTGAGGGGCATCGGCACAGTATATGCATGGGCGACGAGGGTTCTTCAATACTCACCGACCCCTTCCACTGGAGTTGTAGATAAATGTCAGTGGAAATTGATCTTCTTCCACATGATAATCAGTTAGTACAGATACAAGAGCAGGTGCGAAATTTTTTTAATTGGGACGTTAAATTTGATATCGAAAGCGCAATCCAATTATTGTCGACAGTAGAGAGTACTAGGATAGAAAATTGGACTAGATCACAAAGATCTGTAACTGTGGCTAATCTTCGTAGAAGGCTAGTATTAAGAGAATCTAAAATAGCAGTTTTAGGTGCTGCAGTGGAAGAATCAGAGATAATTTCTATGTTAGAAAGTCCGACCTTATTTGTTGCAGCCGATGGTGCAGTTGGCGTGCTTTCCTCACTCCCAGATTCTATTTCAGAGAGGGCTTGGTCAAGATTAGTCTGCGTTGTAAGTGATGCAGACGGTGGAGTCGGTACAATTGAAGCAGTAAAAAGAAGCATTCCAATAATTTTACATGCCCATGGAGATAATATTTCTTCTTGGAGAAATTTACTGGGAATAGCAGTAAATATTCCAAATCCTCCGAGACTTGTACTAACTCATCAAACTTCTGAAAATATAGATGGAATGTATAATCCTGGTGGTTTTACAGATGGTGACAGAGCTATTTGCTTTTTGAAGGCCCTTGGTGTTCCTAATGAAAGAATTTTATTGTTAGGCACTCGTACCGATATAGTTGGCAAATGGTCAGGAGAAACTAATCCGGAAGAGAAACTAATCAAACTTCAGTGGATGGCCAAGGTTTTGGACATAATAGGGATTAAATTTTAATCATAAAAAGTCTGTCAGAGTCATCACAGTTACTCGATCATTATTGAATAAAGAGTCTGCGCTCTCGGTCAACCATTTCACTCTCTGTTCAGTGTACATCCCAACTCCATAATTTTCAATAATTCCTTCAGTGACCTTGATGTATTTTCTCACGGCACCTTCTGTTACTGTTAGTATGACATTCCCTCCACACATTGCTGATTCTTCTCCTCTTCTGGCTGACAAACCTCCAATTTCTAACTTATGTGTTTGAATACATTTTCCTGCCAGAGGCATCCTTCTATATTTTTCTCCACATTTTACACATCTAACTTTTTGTCTTGTAAATGCAACTAGATTTCCTCTCAAATCGGGTAAAAAGTGAGATTCAATTACTTGCGATGCTACCTTTTCTACTCTTACACTCCGTAGCAAAGATCCTATAGATAATTGTCCATTCATTTTATCTTCCATGGATTTGAGTGTCTTATATGATGAATTTATTGGCCCGGCGTCTAATTCTCCTGACTCATGCGTCCAACCATATCCTCGTAGATCGCCTACAGTTCCTAAACGTGTTTCTACAGTTTCAACAATATCAGTTAACTCACTAGGATGTGGTTGACTCTGAGTTTTCTCATAGAAGGATCTTGTATAATTATGAGAGCAATCAACATTCAATGCTTCTTTATCGATTTCACTTGGATTCAATCTTGTTGTTAGTACAAGAGGTGCATCCATCCTTCCTCCTCTTCCGGAAGGAAGAATATGTTTCGAGAAGTTTAGTAAACCATCCATTAACATCAAGATACTATCTTCATCCCCGTCACAGTTTCTTCTTTTTGCAGCATGGAAAAGTGGATGTGCATATCCTGCTGATGCCGCAGTCCAACCAATTATTCTACATAAAACTCCACCTGATGTGTGAGGGGCTAGACCTATTGCCAATGAACCAACGATATCATCAACAGATTGGACATTATAGAATGGGTCCATTTTGTAAAATCGAGTTAGTAAATCATCTACAAAATTACAAGTAGCGATTAGATGCTCTTCTGCATTAAGTGAAGGAATAATATCTTGAGGAAATAATTCTAAAATCTGCTCATCACTGTTCAATTCCTGACCAAAAACATCTTTTTCATATCCCAATTCGTATAATTTTTTCCAGGATGTTCGAATTTCTTTAGGCTTGAAATGTGTTACTGGAACATCAATCATGTCATATCTAGAGGTCCCATCTCTGAATACTGAAACACCAAATTTCCCTCTTAAGATCCCCTTTTCTATTGGTTCAGGAGTTTGGGCTTCGGAAAGAAGTTCTTTCTGTGCTTTGATAGAAGCCGGTAATCTCTCCAATCCGAGAGCCCTTCTTTTAACTTCTAATAATTTATCTAGTTCTACAGTAGTTCTTTCCCCTCTTCTCCTCCTTAGATTAGATCCTCTTGACTTTCTTTCAATTGTTTTCCCCCCACATTCTATCGGTTCGTTTTCAGAAATCCTATGATGGCAAATAAGGTTAGGAGACTCTTTACCACACTTTTGACAAATACGTCTAGACATTTCTACTCTAATTCTTCCTTTATTTGCTGCTTGAATTAGTAATTTTTGACTCCCTCCATTTTCGCCAATAGGGTATAATGAATGAGTTAATGGTTTCAATTCTCTCCTAGCAGATTTCTCAGGCCTACCCATTCTAGCACCTATTCTACAAGGTACTGAATCTTCCCATCTTAGATTGGATATTTTTCTAACCATCCACAAACTTCTTTCAACTTCATTTTCATCTAGTAACATTTTTGCACTAACTAATGCATACTCATTTTCAGGACCATTATCAATAATTTTTGCGGCCGCAACATCTCCTGCGTCTTCTGTTTGTTCAATATTTAATCCTGATTGCCTAGCTGCTGTGGTCGCTTCAATCCTAGCCAAGTCTCTTTGTTTTTCCAAATTACTAACTCTTTTTTCTTCATTGGAAATCATATCTAAAGACTGATTAATTTTCAATACTCTATCTGTTATATGTGATTCAGTATCGGTTGTTTTTCTTATCTTATTTTCGTATATATCGAATCCTAAACCTTCAAGCAATGCTTCCCAATGTTTTGTAATGATTATGTCTCCTTCACTGTGATGATGTTCAATACCCAAGGTCATCAATGAAGATTTGGTTATACCATTCTCTCCTACCATGGTCCATCTATTTTCAATTCTAGATAATTGCATCGGTATTTTTTCTTGATCAATATTTTCCAAAGGCCATTCTCCAACAACATCTGGAATAATCAACTTATTTCCTTCAATTCTGGAGTTTGCAATATTCTGTATCAAAGGTGGAATGAATGTAATTGGTAAGTCTGACCACCAAAGATTCCATGGAGGAGGTATCGCTGTACCAAATTCATTAGAAATTTCTTTTATTTGTCCCCAATTCAAATTTAATTCTCTCAGATAATTGATCCATTTACGTTTCCTCCACTTTCGGTCATTAGGATTCTCCCCCCCTCTTTTAATGGCTCCATTAAATGGTAAACCCTCCGGCAGATTTTCAATATTTTCCTCGATTATTTTAGAAAATTTTAGTACTTTATTGGGCATGTCTAGTGATTCAGATAACTCTGATGCCCACCAATCTTTATTATATGATGAAGGGACTAATTTCTTGTTATTCTCCAAAAACTCACCATAACCAATTAGAATCTCTCCGGAGTCCCAGATTGATTTCACATTTGCAACATTTAATCTCCAATCTTCTAGGTCCCTAATTCTTCTAAATTCTCCATCATTCAATAGTACAGTAGGTCCATCAATTTCAGTACATGGAGTTACAGCACAAGCCTTACCCGGTCTTTCAATTTTCATCTGGGTACCTACTGCTAGAAAACCTCCCATTGCTTCCATAGTTACAGGATTAATACCTGCTGCTGCTAAGCCAGTAATTCTACTTCTACCATATCTTAATCTAAATCCTCCTGGATAATTTGGTTCCCCAAACACTGGTCTTCCTGCAATTACATCTTCCATATAACGACTAATTGGAGCTATTTTTCTTGGTTTGAAAGTACTCTTATTTTCAATTTCAGTTTTATTTTTGTTAGCAAATTGTGCTATAAATTCCCATCCTTGAATATTCATTCTTTCGGTATGCTTCTGTACTTTTGGAGCCTTTAAGCACAAACCCTCACCAATTACGAGCATCACCCCTCCACGAATTCTAGTCCGATAAGATCCATTTGAATTTACAATATTTCTAACTTCTTTGTATCCTGAGCATTCAATTCTCTCAGTCTCTTCTCCATTAACCATTACGGGACATGCTCGAATGATAGTTTCAATTTCTTCAGGAGGGGGCTTGTATTGTAATCCTACACGATAAAGTCCGAATTCTTCTTTTACTCTTTCAACTTCTTGAGTAGTAGGTATATATCTGTTTAATCCTAATTCTCTTCTAACCATATCACCAATTAAAACACCTAGAGCTTGGGCAGTACCTCCAGCAGCCCTAATAGGTCCGCAAAAGTCAATTGAAAGAAATTCTGTTCCATCTACATTATTCAGTATCCTGACATCTCCTATGCCATCTAAAGGTGCAACAAGTACAGCTTCTGTCAATACTGCTAGTCCAACTCTTAGGCCGCAATCAATGGATTTTTGCATATCTAATGTTTCTTCATACATCCTTCTTGAAACATCTACTGCAATTTGTATCGATGCACTTTCTCTATCTGTCGTATTGAGAAGACTTCGCAGTTCTTCTTCAATTTTCATACCATTCAAGTAATCTTCAAGCAACTTTTCAGTTCTGCTTGCTAGGTCCGAAGCTCTTGGAATTTCAATGGTGTTTTCAAAATCTAAATTTTTTGCTTTGGCTAAACTAGCAATTTGATAAGCATCCTCCGTTCTCTCTTCCAGCCATGATTCATATTTTTCTTGTTCCTTTTCAAGACGTTCAGAATCTATGATAAAAGAATCTGAAATTACTTCACTCATGTCTATCCCCTGTCACTCAATATCTCTCCAAGAGTACCTACCGTCCAAGAACATTCAGTGTGAACATTGTCAAAAATTGAATTTTGAGTAGGTAACATTCATTCGATTAACTCTCGCCGTAAATAGAGAGAATAACATGTCGACAAGTGTTTTGGATGCTAAAGCCCGCTTAATTGAGAAGGTAAGAGAGCTGGCTTATATTCATTCTCCAGATGAACTCTTTACTCTAGCTAGTGGGCGGCAGAGTCCACACTTCTTTGATATGAAACCAGTAATGATGGATCCAGAAAGTGCACATCTTTTAGGAGTATTAATACATTCGAAAATTAACTCTTTAAAACAGGTAGATGCCGTAGGCGGACTTGAGCTGGGAGCAGTCCCATTAACCGGAATTGTAATCGCAAAAGCCTCAAAAGAATCTAATATTAAGGGTTTCATGGTTCGTAAAGAAGCCAAAGGTAGAGGTGGAAGGAAGACTGGAAATCCGCCAGGAATTGAGGGCGCTAGCCTGATTAAGGGTGACAGAATAATTCTATTAGAGGATGTAACCACAACCGGTGGTTCTGCACTGAAAGCATCTGAAAGGATGGAAGAAATGGGTTGTGATGTCGTTGCCTGTATTACAATCTTAGATCGACAGGAAGGTGGGGCGGAAGCATTCGAAAAAGCAGGTATTTTACTGCTCCCATTATTGGTACGTTCAGACATTACAGGTGAGTAAATGGGTCAGCATGAGATAGATGCTGAAAATTTACCATATCATCCAGAAAAACTTTCCAAGAAAGATTATGTAAGTGTCAATGACTATTTTTCATTGGATATTAGAGTTGGTAAGATTGTAGATGTTGAAGACTATCCAGAAATGAGAAAACCATCTTATAAAATTAAAGTTGATTTTGGCCCATTAATCGGTGAATTATCTAGTTCTGCACAGATAACAAATTATTCCAGAAGTGAACTGATTAATCGTTTAGTTGTAGGCGCTATAAATTTGGGAGAGAAAACGTTACCAGGGGGTTTCATTTCTCAATTTTTAATTCTAGGTGCTTTAGATCCTGATGGAACTGTCAATCTACTTCAGATACCGCCCAGTGTCCTTATCGGTTCCACAGTTGCTTAGCAATCTCTCAAAATTATTTGTGGACATAACATAAACCAGAATCTCTAAAATCCATTCTTTTACATTTTTTATTAGTTACAGGATCAATGTGTGTGCAATATCCATCTGGAATGATATCTTTCAACGCCCTCGTTTTTACCTTTCCCTTGATCTTTTTATTTTTCTTAACATGTTTTTCGTTAGTTCTATCTATTCTATCCGTACATTCCTTACAAAGAAGCATATTTGATTTTTTCTTTGAAGAACTAGAGCCTATCGGGGCATCTACCACAGCTCCAACGCCTTCTAAAGCCATTCCATCTGTCGCTAAGACTGCAAAAATTCCTACGCCTACGACTACAGTTCCAACAGCAACTTGCCCCAGAGTTCTCGCATAAGCTTCTACGGGGTCATCTCCAACACTTTGACAGTCTGTACATATATGTGCCCAGCACCCTCCACTCTGACAATTCCATGCTAGCAATTTATCTTCTTCCAAACATTTGTCACAGGTCCCGGTCACTAGAGCTTGTTCAGGATTCTTGGTCAAAATAGCAATTAAGCCACCAATTCCAATTAATATTGCAAAAAAAGACATTAAAGGATTACCAGTAAAACCAATCCCTAAGGCAGCCAGAATAGCAAATCCTCCAAAAAATTGCCTTTGCACGCGTTTATTTTTCAAATCTTCTGGAGAAAGTGTTTGATCTTCGAGTAACCTTACTTTTTTCGAATCAAACTTTGCTCCTCTAAGCTTCGGTTTTATCCCATTGAGAAGATCTAATTCGCCTGCATCAAACCAAAAGGTAGGGCAACTATTACACGAATCAATAATTACATTCGTACTCGTCTCACTCTCACCTTCAATCATACTAATTTTCTCATATATGTTGTCAGGAATTTTTATGTCTATTTCATCCATTATTTCAGAGCATAATGGACATTTACAGTCTCCACTACTCTTGGGAGTTACCATTTGTTCTCGATTCTGATCTAGAAGACTCCCTTCAGCCATTACTAAAGCCATCGATTTTGCAGTGACTCCTACCCCCCAGCATTGTTTACAAATCAATAAATCAACACCCTCAGCATCTTCACTGGCTTCAATGAATAGTTCTACATTACATCGAGGGCAATCATGCCCACTAAGCTCACTCATGATATTCCATCGAATACTACATTGATTAGTATTTTTACGACATCACACCATCAACCTCATGAATGGGGCCTAACACGGTTAGTCATGACAATAGTACAAATGTCGACTACACTTGGTGATATACAGATAGAGCTCTATACAAAAGAATGCCCTGAAACTACTGGCAATTTTCTGAAACTAGTAGATTCTGGGTTCTACAATGGTTTACATTTCCATCGAATAATTAAAGATTTCATGATACAAGGTGGTTGCCCCAAATCAAAAGATCCAGATAGTCGAGCAGCTGGAACTGGTGGACCCGGCTGGCAAATTCGTTGTGAACCGTCTGCACTAGCGAAGGCACACGATCGTCCAGGACTTTTTTCAATGGCTAATGCTGGGAAAAATACTGGAGGATCTCAATTTTTCTTAACTACTGTACCTACGCCTTGGCTAAATGGCAATCATGCAGTATTCGGCGAAGTTGTCAAAGGAATGGATATTGTTAAGGCAATTGAATCCCAAGAAACAGACTTCCGTGACAAACCTTCGACACCAATGCAAATTATCTCTGTAGATAGAATTTAAATTAATTAGCAATATTTTTTCGCAACACTGTAGACTTATACCTTAAGTTTATTAATAACTTATTAATCGCGTTTAATATGGCAAAGCATCGTACAGGCGATAGAAGAATACTAAGCATAAGTATCCCCGAAGATTTAGCTAAGAAATTGGATAAAAAAGTAGGAAAAGGTCAGAACGATGGGCGTTCCGCTACAATTACAAAGATGATTAGAAATTCACTATATTCTGAGCGAAATTCAAAACCATATTTACCCCAAACACAAAGTAGATTCCCCAAAACTGATCAAGAAATTAGAATAGAGAAGGATACTATGGGCGATGTTGAAGTTCCTTCAGACAAATACTTCGGAGCTCAGACTGCTAGATCCTTAATTAATTTCAATATAGGGGAAGATATAATGCCTCATGCTATGATTCGTGCTTTTGGAGTTCTCAAGAAGGCTGCTGCAGAAACAAATGTAGAATTGGGAGAACTAGATCCAAAAATTGGTGCATTGATTTCAACAGCATGCGAAGAAGTAATTTCAGGTTCTTTAAACGATCATTTTCCTTTACGAGTTTGGCAAACAGGATCCGGTACACAGACAAATATGAATGCTAATGAAGTTATTGCGAACCGTGCAATTGAACTTACAAATGGACGTTTGGGGAGTAAATCACCCGTTCATCCTAATGATCATGTCAACAGAGCCCAATCTAGTAATGATACATTTCCAACTGCTATGCATATCGCAGCCGCCGAAGAAATACAACACAGGTTATTGCCAGCTGTAATGATTCTAAGAAATTCACTTGATATTAAATCAAAACAGTTTTCAGATATTGTTAAAATTGGTAGGACACATTTGATGGATGCAGTCCCATTGACTTTAGGACAAGAATTTAGTGCTTACGTTTCAATGTTAGATTATGACATCTCTAGAATTGAAAATGCTCAATTAGATTTATTTGAATTAGCTTTAGGGGGTACAGCGGTTGGAACTGGATTAAACACTCACTCCGATTTTGCAGATATGGTGGCGAAAAAAATAGCGGATTATACTGCTCTAGACTTCATTAGTGCTGAAAATAAATTTTCTCAACTTGCATCTCATGATGCTATAGTAGCAGCATCGGGCACATTGAATACATTATCTGCATCTTTGATGAAAATTGCAAATGATATTAGATGGTTAGGCTCGGGTCCTAGATGTGGTTTTGGAGAGTTATCTCTACCTGCAAATGAACCAGGATCTAGTATTATGCCAGGAAAGGTCAATCCTACACAAGCAGAAGCAATGACCATGGTTTGTTGTCAAGTAATGGGTAATAATACCGCGATTTCTATAGGGGGAAGCCAAGGAAATTTTGAGTTAAATGTATACAAACCCATGATGATTCATAATTTATTACACAGTATTAGGATTCTTTCTGATACATGCATCTCCTTTTCAGAAAAATGCGTAGTAGGTTTAGAAGCCAATCATGACAAAATCAATGAACATTTAGAAAATTCATTAATGTTAGTTACGGCACTAAATCCACATATCGGATATGATAATGCCGCAAAAATAGCTAAACATGCTCACCAAAATAATCTGACACTAAGAGAAAGTGCTTTGCAATTAGAACTACTTGATAATGAGCAGTTTGATAAATGGGTAAGGCCAGATGAAATGACAGGTCCAAAGAAGTAAAAAAAATGAGCCGAAGTACCGATAGGTGGGAGCTAGCAGTGGGTTCTGAACATTGGGGGATCATTACCCTCTGCTAACTCCGCAGGGTCCCAGGTTTGTAGGTTCCCTAAGGTTCCTACTCTCCTGGGGTAGATGACTCCGAGACTTCAAGCTCTTCTCTTTGTCTTTTTCCGAATTTTTAGAATCTCTTCTTTCAAATCCGTATTCGCTTATTTCCCTAGCTCTCACTAGTTTTTTCCACGTCTCAGTACTGATCCTCCACGGTTTCCCGCTCTTGTTCTCAATGTGTTTCCATTCAGTTTATTTTCCCCTTCCTTGCGTCCAGTTTTTTTCATCTTCATTTTCCCACATACTAGCCTCAATTTGATCCCATCTCTGTTCTCTCTTCTTCGCTAGTGTACCTCTTCGGGATAGTTTTGTACTTCGGTTTATGTTTTCCCCGTTACCGGTTCGGTTGTGTTTTCCGTACCCTCTGTGATTTCTTTCCCCTTCCTTTCGTCTGGTTTTTCCCATCTCAGTTCTCCCGTTGCCTCCTCATCCACAGATGATTTGACTTTTCCCCGAAGCTCTTTCGAACTTCGGTTTTACTGCCTCTTTTTCGAGGCTCGGTTTTTGTGGCCCGCGGGTCGTAACAAGTACGCCCACACCCCTCCATCGGAGCAGCAAAGTTCTCAGGGTTGGCTGCGGCTCTTAAACCTTTCCCTGATAGCCTAGCAGTACACTGGAAATAGGGGTTAATAGAGGTATATTTCCAGTATAATTAATTTTATTTCCTTAAGGCTCTTAATCGCTTTTTTAACAAATTCCTTCTATCTAAATCTTCATTAATATCTTTTTTTTCCTCAATCCTTTTATTCAAAGTTTTTACATCAAAAAACATTATTTTTCCTTCATCGTCAGATATTGCTAAATTATAATTTGATAATGTCATTATCTGTATTTTATTTTCATGATTAAATTGATATTCAATAGAACCACTTTCTTTATCCAGTAAGTATATCATATTATCTTCGGAATTTGTTGATACCCAGATATGATCTTCTGTTTCAACAATGCCACTTATCTTACCATCCAGATCAATCACCCAACCATCAGAAGAAAAGAGATTCCCAATTATATTCCCTATTTTCCATGAAATATTATTTGAGAACATTGCTGTGATAGAATCATCTCCACATTTAGTGTATTTTCTGTCACAATCATCTATCTCAGTAATTGTCCCATCACTATGGCCCAATAAAAATCCATAATTAGTTTTAATTCCTAAGTTTACAGGACTATTTGTTTCAGTTTGGTTGTGTGAGATTACTCCGTCATTATCAACTGTCAAGAATCCACACCTAGGTCTCCCAATACCCAAAATAGTTTCCTGATTATGTCTTTTCATAAACCAAGGTTTTTCTTCAAAATTAATTGTATCTAGTAATTCTCCATTCTTATTAAATTTGAATAATGTAGTTTCAGTATAGTCTTGAATCTCAATTTCATATAATGAAGAAGTAACGAAGATTTTTTCTCCCTCAATTTCAAGAAGATCGCTAGACCCTTCTATATCTTTAGTCCATTCTAAATGTCCATTCTCCCTATTAATTGCATGTAATTCTGCAGAAGCAGTGACATAAATTTTTTCATCAATTTCTAAATCAGAGATAGGCCCTTCAACATCTATTGACCACTTTTGTTGCCCATCATTAATTCCCCAAAGTATTATTCTACCTAACTTAGAACCCGCAACTAAATTGCTTTGATTAATATTTAGTGTTGTACATTCACTACCCAAGTCTCTCACAAATGAAGCCAAATCTTCTATTGGCCGCATCTCCATACTCATTGTAAAACCATCTTTATTTTCGTATTTTCGCAATTATCAATCTAAATTATATAGATTTTCTACTTTCTGTTGCAGATATTCAACAAAGTCATCTGGAGAAGGTGGGTATCCAGTTGCTTCTTCAATTAATTCTGATGGAGTGATTATACTACCTCGTGAATGTACATTTTCTCTCATCCATTCAAGTAAGGGTTCAAAATTTCCACTTCTCATGTCCTCATCATGATTTGGTAAATCTTTCCTAGCTGCAGTAAGTAATTGAGCAGAGTAAAGGTTTCCTAATGTGTAAGTCGGGAAGTAACCAAATGCTCCAAAAGACCAATGAATATCTTGTAAAACTCCTAGAGTTCTATTGGGTGCCCTGATACCCAAATATTCTTCATACATATCATCCCATAAATCCGGAAGATCATCGACTTCTATCTCTCCAGCAATTAATCTCTTTTCAATTTCATATCTAATCATTATATGTAGGTTATATGTCGCTTCATCTGCTTCAACTCTGATTAAACTAGGCTCAACAAAATTTACTGAACGCCACAATTCTTCTGCAGATACATTTTTCATTTGTTCTGGAAAATATTTCTTCCATGTAGGTAATGCCCATTCACAGAATTCTTTCGATCTTCCTACTTGATTTTCCCATAGGCGACTTTGACTTTCATGTACTCCTAATCCATTTGCCGAACCAGCAGGTTGAAAATCTAGATTTCTCGGCCTTCCTTGTTCGTACAAACCATGACCGGTCTCATGCATTGAACCGTATAATGAACCGAATGGATCTGACTCATCATATCTGGTAGTCCATCGTACATCATCGGGATTGGGGCCTCCACAAAATGGATGTGTTGATGAGTCTCTTCTACCAGCTTCGAAATCAAAACCTATAGATTCGGAAATAGATTGTGAAAGTTTTTCTTGTCCGTCTTTACTCCATTCATTTTCATGAACCCATGACATATTTGGTTTCTTTCCACTTTCAATTACTTTTTTTACTAAAGGTGCCACATTCTCTCTCAATCCTGCAAATAATGGGTCAACTTTCGATACTGTTAATCCAGATTCATATAAGTCTAGTAGTGCATCGTATCTGACTTGTTGATACCCTAAATAATCCGCTTTTTTTCTAGACATCTCGACCATTTTTACTAGATCGTCTCTAAAGATAGAAAAATCATTTTTCGCTCTTGCTTCAGTCCAAGAAATTTGAGATCTTGATTTATGCATTGCCATTTCTGCAACAAAATCAGTAGGTAACTTAGTCGCCTTGTTGTATGAGTCTCTTGCTAATCTAACATTTCCTTTCTGTACTTCATTTAAATCATCATCTTGCTCCAAAATATCAAGTAGTTCACCAATTCTTAAATCTGTTAATTTTTCATGACCAGTCCTTGAAATCCAAGATAATTGTTCAGCTCTTAGTTTTGCAGCTTTTGGAGGCATTAGAACTTCTTGATCCCATCCTAACAGCCCCCCAATTTGATTTACTAAGTCAATATCTTTCAATCTCTCTAATAGTTCATCATAAGGGTTCATATTTCTCCGGATGAATTATATTAATCAAACCCTTTGATTAGTATTCTCTAAACTAATCAACAATTTTTCTCACAAACCAAAAGATTCTCTTAAAATCAAACCAATTAAGAAAGAAATTATTGTAACGATTAATAAGATAAAAATCATTTCAATAAACTTTCTATTGAAGGATTTATCTTGAGCAATAGAAACATAAAAATTAAACAATGCTATAATCAATATTCCAATAATAAAAGTAATTGCTAGAGCCTGAATATGTGGAGCCATACCAAAAATATTCTCACTATCATCTCCTAGTAATAAGTAAGGAATCACGAGGAGTAGTACTGTTATGATATAGGCACTTCCTGTAAATAAAGCAGCCTTGAACGGTGACCGACTCGAATCCTCTTCTTTGGTAGCTAAAAATTCTGAAGCAGCCATACTGAATGAAGCAGAAATACCTGTTACCAGCCCAGCCAATGCTACAATCTTCAATTCTTGGAATGCGAAAGTTAGCCCTGCCAACGCTCCTGTTAACTCAACTAAAGCATCAGAAAGACCCAATATTATGCTACTAAGATAATTTAAGGCGTCTTCTTCTAATAAAGATAAAAGCTCTTTTTCATGCTCATCTTCTTCTTTAGCAATATCTTCAAAACCCAAATCACGATATTCGATAGCTGCATTTTGCTCAATTTTCTCCATTAGTTTTAGAGAAAAAGTTAATCCTAAAATTACCGAACTTATTACATGTAAATATACTCTAATTTTTGAAAATTTAACATCTTGACCGGTTTTTTCCCTGAGAATATTATAGTGATTACTCTCCTGCTCAGCAATTTTCTGTAAAATAATTTTATTTTCTGGTTTCTTCTCTCTCTGAGCCAATCTTCTGTAAACCTCCATCTCGGTCTTTTCCATTCTTTGAAGACGAATTAATCGCCTTTGTACCGCCTGGTTCACAATTATCCTAGTAACGTAGACTTATATCAACTAATGTATTCATATTTTTGATTCCAGATAAATCAACCAATCAAAATAAATGAACCGTTATGGCAAAGACTCTTGAGCAATTTAATTAGCGCCAGAGATATGTCAAAGAGGATGCTGAGTTTATGCTTGGCACTTTTGGTAATCAGTCCGGTATTATCTGGATGTATGGATAAATCAAATTCCGATTTAGAAATAGAAGATTCTCATTGGTTACCAGCGGTTGAAGAAAGATTTGATATGCAATACCGGACTGATGATGTATTTAGTCGAGTATCATCTAATGGTTCATATGACATTGGTCCAGTAAAATCAGTATTTGTTCCTGTTCCATCAATTACTGTTAGTGATGGAGGTGCTGGATTGACAGGGAATGCCGAAGTACATCTCGGATTATGGTTGCCAATAATTGAAGGATGTGACTATGATTCTGCTGAAATATCTGAAGACTGCCAAGTACCAGTAATAGCGGAAATCGGGCCATATTATGATGATGGAGACGTCGACGCCTTGACACCTGCTGACAGATTAGGCAGATTCTTAATTGAGAATTTTGTACCTCACGGATATGGGGTTGCTCAAGTCAGTGTGTTTGGTACTGGAGAGAGTAATCATTGTATGGATTTGATGGGTTTAGATGAACAAAGAGGTATTGATGCAGCTGTTGAATATTTAGGCACAGCTCCTTTCTCAAATGGAGCGGTGGGAATTATTGGAAAATCATATGATGGTTCTACTCCATGGGAGGCTGCAGCCATGGGTTCTGAACATCTAAAGACAATAATTCCTATGTCGGGCCTAATTGGAGCACATGATTTAATGTGGCGTAACGGTAGTATGGAAGCTAGAGGAGCAATAATGCATAACGGTGTTTACGGTAGTTTTGGCCTAGATGGAGATTTAGAAGATGCTGAGAATGCATGTGAAGGATACTTAGAGGGTTATTATGCCGGTCCTGCTGCATATTTATCTGGCGATAATCTAGCATGGCTTGGAAGTGATTATTGGTCTGAGCGAACTTTTCTTGAAAGAGCTCTAGAGAATTATAATGGTTCAATCTATATCATTCATGGAATGCAAGATTGGAATGTTGACCCTCATATGGCATTTCCAACTCATAATATTTTTCGTGATGCTGGATTTGATGTAAAGGGTCTTTATGGCCAGTGGGGTCATGATTATCCAGATAGAAAAAGTGGCCATGAAGGCTTATCAAGTGGCCGAGGTGCCGAGGCTTTTCCATTCACACTTAGATGGGATTGGGCTGACGATTTATTAGAATGGTTTGATTTTTATCTTAAAGATCAGGGCCCTCAACCAAGACTTATAGCAGAGATACAAGATAATATTGGTGGTTGGAGAGTTGAACAAACATATCCTCCCTTGGATCAAGAATTATTACAATATGATATGGATGAGTGTAATGTAATTGGAGGTGGAGAGACTATTACCTCTAGTTCCCAATTATCTATAGAGTGCCCATTCTTTGAATTTGAAACTAGAATAATTGGTACTCCAACTTTCCATGTTGAAGCAACAATATCATTACTTTCTACAAGTGGTCATTTATTTGTAGAAATGATTCAAGCAAGTAATGGTATGCATCTAGGACATGCCGTAATGGATTTAAGATTCCATAATGGAGGTAAGGATGGAGAATCTCTTTCACCCGGAGAAACAGTAATTGCTAAAATGGAATTTTTCGGTATGGATGTAGTAATTCCGGCAGGTGATGGTATTCATCTCTTAGTGACACAAACCGGTGAGGATTATATCCCAAGTCCAGTATCAACTATGGCAGTTACTTTAGGACTAGGGTCCAGTAGCATCTTGACATTACCTGTTTCAGAAACAGATTGTGATGAACTATTTCTTCCACCAATGCAAGATCCATACCCTCAATGTTTGATTTCGATATAATTGTTATAAATTTATGATACTGTAATCCGAACTCTTGATGCCAACAATCCTTTCCGAGTAATCATGGTGGCTAGTGATGTGCGAGTACATGTGTCTGTTTCAGATCGTATTTTAACTCATCTTTGGGAACAAGATCACCAGGCAGATCACTATCTTGTAACATTTGAAATGACACGTCCCGGAATAGCAGAGGTATGCGCACTTCATTTACCAAATGTATCACGCACCATGAGAGAATTAATCTCTGAAGGTTTAGTTTCAGAACATACCAGAGCCGTTAGAGGCGAAGAACGTCGTCAGAAAACATGGCAATTAACAGAAGAGGGCCGCAAAAATGCTAGGATAAGTGTTGAAAAATTGCGCTCCATGAAAATATTGATTCGTGATAAAAAAGGAAAACTATTGGAAATTAGAGCGGATGAAGCATCTAAGAAGTTACAAACAGAACTTACTCTATTACAAGTTTTAATGCATGCTCAGCATGAAGGTGTATTGAATTTTGGAGATATTAGATTTGGTGCTATTATACGTTCCGAGGAGAATAACTCTCCCGGCTCCATTTCATTACTTTCTGGTGCTCATTCAACTTATCACAATAAACCACCAGAGACTAGAGATGTACATGGCCGTACTTCAGAGAAGGAAACAATCAACAAATGGTATAAATCTCAGATTCCCATGTTCGTTCTTTCAGGAATTGCTGGTTGTGGAAAAACAACTCTTGTCTCATTTTGGATGAAAGATCTCTTGTCCTCTAACGAAGAGATTGAAGCGATGTATTATCCTTGTCAGCCATGGGATACATCACTTGGAATAGCTACCAGTCTGTTACATCGTATAGGGGTCGGCTCTGATGATATTTCTTCAGATCCTTACGGAATCTTAGAATCTCTTCCACTTAAACCTGGAGCGACTTTCAATATTGACTTATTTCGAAGAAGATTAACGGCTCATTTATTAGATGAAAAGAAATTATTACTGAATAAGTTTTCTGAAATACTTGTTATTCTTGATGATGTTCATAATATAGGTACAGACGGAGCTAACTTTTTTGGTTCATTATTACAAGTATCAGAGTCAACACAGATGCGTCTATTACTCATCTCAAGAACTAATCTTGCTTTTTATGACCGTAGAGATGTTCATACAAGAGGAAAAGTTGAAGAATTGATATTATCAGGTTTAAATTTAGAAGAAATCAAAGAATGGATTGGTGAGTTGGAAATACCAAATAATGCACCCATTGAAGAAATTTTTTCAGTTACAGGGGGGCACCCTCTTGCTCTTGAATTGTTAGAGATATATGGTAATACTCTACATCAAGATTGGCTTAGATTCCTTGATGAAGAGATTCTTGATGTCCTTCCGGAAGACCATAGGGAGCTATTGGCTTTTTTGGCAGTTTCTGATAAACCAGTTCCATGGAAAATTTTGGCTAAAGCATCGAAATTTAATGGGAATCCTCCTAATAGTTTGATTGAAAGAGGTTTAATGTTAGAATTAGATGAAGGCATGTGGTTACATGAAGCGCTTCGCTCTAGATTACTAAGAGAAGTAGGAAAGCCTCATGAAAAGAGAGCTAAGAAATTAGGCTTAAATTAATTCATATATTTTCCAAGCCATTGATCAAACATTGGCTTTGGCCTTGCTCCAGTCATTTGATCGACCACTTTTCCATTGTGGAATAGGACTAAAGCAGGAATACCTCTAAAACCAAATTTTCCCATAGACAGAGGATTCATGTCAGTATTTACTTTAGCAATAGTAATGTCTCGTTCTTCTGCAATTTGGTTTAGAATTGGCGCAATCATCTTACATGGTCCACACCAAGGTGCCCAAAAGTCCACCAGAACCCATTCACTACTTTTCGTTACCATCTCAAACTCAGCATCACTCGCATCCACTACCCGTCCCATACTCACAACCAACAAACTTCGAGTTCTAATTATCCCTAATAATAATTTGTTATTTTAAATCATAACTTTAGTAGTAACTATTGAGTACCTTGGGCTTATCGTATTGACCAGAGGATAGATTATGCAGATAGCTCCTAGCATACTTACAGCTGACTTTTGTGAACTAGGTAAGTTGATGGAAGAACTAGTATCTGAGGGAATTGATTGGATTCATCTGGATGTTATGGATGGTAATTGGGTAATTAACAAAACAATCACATTTGGTCCATCTTTAGTTCATAGTATTCGTCAGAAATTGGGTCCTGAAATATTTATTGATTGCCATCTAATGATTACAAATGCCGAAGATACATGGGAACAATATGTGGATGCCGGCGTTAATTTAGTCATATTCCATATCGAAGCGGTTAGTGATGCTGGTACTCTAATTGATAATCTTCATTCAAGAGGTTGTCAAGCAGGGATTGTTCTAAATCCAGATACGCCGGCATCTGAAGTATTGCCCTTTCTAACAAAACTCGATCTTGTATTGGTAATGAGTGTAGTTCCCGGAAAAGGAGGACAGTCATTTATGCCCGAGATGAAATCAAAAATATATGATTTTCGTTTGGCGATAAATAATCAGATTGAATCAGGAGGAAAATCTACTAAATTAATGATTGATGGAGGTATAAAGCATCACAACGTCGCATTAGTAAAGAGTTGGGGTATTGATGTAGCCGTTATTGGTAGCGGTATCATAAATGATAATGGGACAGTTGCAGATAATCTAAAAGAAATTACTTCAGCAATGTGAAATTGAAGTATTTTATCAGCGAGGTTCAAAGAGGACCGACGCTAGAGAGATACATGGTGACCGAAGCGTGGATGGTTTCAGAGATTCAAAAAATAGTTCCAGACGCAAAAATAGAGGCTACTGATTTACATGGTAGCGGTGATCATTTTCACGTTCGTGTGGTATCAGATTCTTATCAGGGAGTTAGGCCATTACAAAGACAAAAACCTATCTTAAATCACTTCAAACCATATATTGCACAAAACATCGTTCACGCATTAGATTTGAAATGCATGACAACTGAACAAGCAGAGATAATTCAAGACACTGCTTTCGACCCTCACTCTGATAAGAAAACAGAATTCTTCGGAGTGCATATTCGTAGAGAAAATAAGGAGTAAATAAAATGAGTTTTAATTGGACCCCAGATGAATTACAAGAGATAGTTGATAATAACCCAATTGTGTTGTTTATGAAAGGCACTCCTGAACAACCAAGATGTGGATTTAGTAATAGGGCCGCGATGGTTTTAGGTCAATTAGAAGAAAAATGGGCCAGTGTAGATGTTCTTTCAGATCCTAGGGCAATTCCATCTATTTGTGCTTGGTCTGATTTCCCAACAATGCCTCAGGTTTTTATTAATGGAGAATTAATTGGTGGTTCAGATATTGCTTTGGAAATGTATGAAAGTGGTGAACTTCAAAAGATGATTTCTGAAAATACGACAGAGTGAGATGGAATTAATGTCGGTCAATAAGGACCGAAAAAATATGATTATCGCTTTATTCGGCTCGACTTTAATTTCTTTTGCTCCATTATTGTATCAATATTCAGAAACAAACCCTGTGACTGGGGCATTTTTCCGTATGGCCTACGCACTGCCAATTTTGATTTTGATAATTTTCTTTTTAGGTTCAGAAGATACTCGCAGTCGAGAATCGAGGTATCTTACATTATTTGCAGGATTATTAATTTCATTAGATTTTGTAGGTTATCATACAGCGATTGATTATATTGGAACAGGAATAGCTACCATGATAGGTAATTCTCAAGTTATTATTGTAACTTTAGTTAGTTGGAAATTCCTAGGTGAAAGACCGAATAAATCTATACTTTTCGCTTTACCAGTTGTAGTACTTGGTCTGGTTTTAATTTCTGGAGTTTGGGATGATCAACCATATGGAGAAGATCCATTTAAGGGTGTAATAGCAGGTATCTTCGCTGCAATTTTTTATTCTTCATTCCTAATCGTATATAGATATTCTAACAGAGAAATGGCACCCGCACAAAATCTCCAGTTTGATGCTACATTAGGAGCCGCTGTCGGTCTTCTTTTAATCGGAATAATGCCTTTAAATTCTCTAGGAGTTGAATCAATTAATTTGCAGCCAGAATGGCCCAATCATTTTTGGTTAATGCTCTTAGCAATTTGTTGTCAAGTAGGTGGATGGATTGCAATTACATATGCATTACCAAGACTACCAGGTGCCAAGACTTCTTTCGCTGTTTTGTTACAGCCAGTTTTAACAATAATTTGGGGATTATTGATTTTAGGCGAAGATCCTTCATTACAACAGTCTATGGGAATATTGTTAATTTTAGGTTCTGTAATCTGTGTAACAATCTTTGGTAATACTAAAGTTAACACTGATGGATAATTAGGTGTACAGGGCGAGAGATATTAGCGAGGGGATGGGATGCACTCAGCAGAACCTTACGACCTGTACGATGTTTGATACAGGTCCCTAATTCATAATCCTTCTTGGATTAATTAGTAAAATAAGCAAAAAACAGGTTTTTCTTCCTTAAAGTACTGTTAATACTTCAGGACCTCCATCAGTAACAATTACTGTATGTTCAAATTGACCCACGTTCCCTCCATCGACATCTCTCAAAGCCTCGTAAACTTCTAGGAATCTGATAGATGTTAATTTTTTAGTCATGGCTTTCCATTTTTTCTGTAATGAATCTTCGTCTTCATTTGGGAATGGTTTTTCAAGTAATGGATATGCCCATCTAGAAGCAAATGGTAACGTGTTATAACGCTCTTCTATGTATCGGGCCATAGTAGCTCCTAATGGTTTCAATTTACCTTTTGATAGTGCTTTACGTATTGAAACATCACCGGTAACTCTCAAGATATTAGATGATCCAGGCGGAGAAATATTTTCAACCATTCCAGATTTTCCAGTTGTGTTAAACGGCTCTATGGCGTATACACCTCCAACTTCTGCATTTCCTTTGAAACTCCCATTGGGCCCACAAGCGAATGAAGGAATTGAAGTTCCAGAATGTAGATTCCATCTTTCTAATTGATGTCCGCATAGATTTCTAATAGGTTCAAATCCTGCATCTTTTGTTACTTGTTCCGCCGCTTTACCTATCTCATACCAAGGGGTTCCAGGATACATTTTTTCGATGGACGCATCTCTAGCTTCTTTAGCCGCCTTAATTTGTTCAGTATGGTTATTCCCATTTCCTATCTCTATTGTTAATGCGTTATCCGCAAGAGCACCTTTAATATGAACTCCAACATCTAACTTTACTAAATCTCCCTTTTCAAAAATCATGGGTTTTTCCCATCCGTCAGGCGGTAAATCGTGGTGACTCGAAGTAAAATGCGCTGCAATATCATTCACAGAAATTGTAACTGGGAATGCTGCTTGTCCGCCGTGCCTTCTAATAAATCTCTCAGCAGAATCAATTACCTCAAGCCAGGTTTTGCCTTCTTGTATCTCATCTCTAATCCCTTCTAAGGTTCTTCTAGCAACATGACCAGCGTCTCTCCACTGCTTTAAGTCCGCTTCTTCCACCATTCTAGAATCTCCTTTTCTGTGACCAAACCTTCTCTCAAAACCTCAATCTCGTTGTCGTTGGGTGATTTACAGACCGTATACCATGCTATCAAGGTACTGGGTATCCCTCCCGAACATGTTCCAGATAAGAATGAGATCTCATTTTCCGAAGAAGAAAGTGTTTTAGCAGCCATTTCACAATCCTTTAATGGTTCAAAACCACTAAGATTAGCCGAAGTAGCAGTTAAAGGACCTGTTTTCTCAACCAACTTTTTAGCTATTGGATTCGCTAAAATACGAATTGCTATTCTATTTCCTCCCAACCGACTGTCAAGGGGTTCAATGGCAGGAAGAATAACAGTTAGAGATCCTTCTGGAAATGCAGATAAAAAATCTTCTAAATCAGTTGTTAAATGGACTAATTCTGATGCCTGATTTAGGTCACTAACTCCTATACTGACTATCATATTACTTGGTCTTTTTTTGATACTATACAATTTATCTAGAGATTTAGAAGTTAAAATACAACCTAATGCTGGAAGTGTAGTAGTAGGGTATACTATACAATTTCCATTTAACACTGCATTTACTTCTTTTTCCAAAATCTCACCCTACTTGATGTGTTTTCTATTTGCAGGTGGTAATGAGTTAGCGTGAGCAACTATCGAACCAACACGTAAATCTACATTTGATTGGTGAGTATGTCTTTGAGAAATACGAGCTAAATCATATGCTCCAAAATAAAAACTTAGGGGGAAAATTAGGTATACTAATTTCTTCATAGCCCTAATTTCCCACATTCTATTGGTCATTTCTGAACCATCTTCAGCTAGAACGGCTAAGCCCATTAATTTTTGACCAAAAGAACGAGAGTAGTACAAACCAGTATATTTCCAATATAACCAATGGGAAATTAAGATAATTACTCCCATGGCTAATGCATGATGAAAATTAGAAGATGTCCAAAGCGTGAGATTCCAGGCATTAATCATCTTTCCTTTAGAAAGTAATAGTAAGATTGTATTCACGATTGTTGTATCTAGGATAAAAGAGGCTATTCTTCTTACTCCAGATGCTAATATCGTTCCTTCTGGAACAGGCCAATGACCACCATCTTCCGAGACGATTGCTTTAGCAAGTGTAGTGCCTCCTTTATTGATTGAAATTGGCGATTCATGGTCGTTCATAGTACTCTCTCACGTCATTCCCAAGAGGTGCCACGCCTCAAACTTACTATCGCGTACATACTCCAACCATGCTCGCCAATTTTTATCACCACGCAATGTCGCAGGGTCTCCAATTACAATTAATCCTCTTTTTGCTCTGGTCAAAGCTACATTCAATCTTCTCATTTCAGATAAAAATCCAACATTTTGTTCCGCATTCGATCTTACGCAAGAGAAAATTATGACTTCCTTTTCTCTTCCTTGATAACCATCAACTGTTTTTACTTCAACATCATCTAGGTTTTCACTCATTGAATTACGGATGGCTCTTACTTGTCCGGCATAGGGAGTAATTATTCCAATATCTTTTTTTGTTATTTCTCCTGCTTCTAGTATCTCATTTAGAATTTTTATAACCCAAGAAACTTCGGTAGGATTTTCTCTGGATGTCCCATCAGGAGAAACAACTTCTCCTCCATCAACCGGTATAAAGGCGACTGGATTATCCCAATCTGGCCATAGTAAACCAGCAGGAGATGGCCGATTTTCTGACTTCACACCATCATTTAACCTTCCAGAATAAAAATGTTGATTTGGAAATTTTGAGATGGAAGGATGCATTCTATACTGTGTGGATAAGAGTAAAGGCTCTATACCTAAATCTACTAATCTCTCAAATAATGACCTTTTCAAGCCCTTTTCTTCGGCTCTAAATGAAATTACTGTTGGAGGTAATTGTTTGTGATCTCCTACTAATACAACCTGTCTAGCGCCTCTAGTCAATGCTACTAATGATGCTGGTTCAGTGGCTTGAGTAGCTTCATCGATTAAGACTTGAGGAAATCTCCTTCCATCCAAAATTTCATTTCCTGACCCTATACATGTACAACATATAACCTGTGTTTTATCTAGGATATCATCTCTAATCTGATTTTCAATTCTTCTTATTTCATTCCATCCTTTTTTGATATCTCGATAAGCTAAACCCTTTTCTTTTCCTTTCATAGAACTTATTCTTCTGTTCAGCTTTTCATTTAACTCCAATTGGGTATCCAAGTCTCTTCTCAAAGGATGATTTTCCATCTTCGCATCCATTGTGGCCATTCTCAATTTTTCTCTTACTTTTACTGGTTGTCCTAATCTCACAACTCTGACTCCTCGAGCTAACAAACCCTCTAGCAAATTATCGACTGCTACATTAGAATCAGCAACTGCTAGTATAGTTCCTATATCCATTTTTGACCAAGACTCTAGTATTCTAACTGCAGTATGCGTTTTTCCAGTACCGGGAGGTCCTTGGATTAATGTTAATCTCCTTTCAACCGCGGCTTTCGATGCAACCAATTGAGGTTGATTTAGGTCATGAGCAAAAGTAGTACTTCTCCCTCTTACTCCTCCAAGTTCAGGTATCATGCTTGCGGTACCAACAGGATCGTGTACAATTCCGAGTAAAAGATCTCTTAGAGGAACCCCACCATCTTCATCAAAAATACTGTTAAGAGCATCTCTCATTCTATCAAAAGCAATCCTATTTGCTCCCTTGTCAAGCCTCCATGTATGTTTCCTAATATCCTTTGGAGTATCCGAGAATACGATCTTTATTGAGGCTCTAGATGTTGAATAAATAGTACCTTCAATAGGGGTTTCTTTCAAAGGATCTTTTCGTGAAATCAATACTATATCTCCTTGTCTGAAGCGATGAAAACCCATATCATTCTTTTTTTTATTTGTAAATTTGATAATTCTTTGACCAAACAACCATCCATCATTTTTTCCAATTAGGTCAAACAGCGATATTCCATTTTCAATCAATCTTTTTTTACTCCAGTTTTGTAATTTTTCTCTAACATTTTGCATTTCATCATCTAGTTCCCATCTTATGAGATTCAAGTATAATTCATGATGATCTTGACTTCTATTAAATTTTACAGGAGGCATATCTGAACCTCCTTCCATGATTATGGCAGAGTGAATACACACATCACGCTTTCTAGTGTATAATCAGAAAATCACTATTTATTGATTTACACTTTCTCACGTGAGGATTATACGGTATGTTTTGTCGAGTGCGAATGTCTGAGGGGATGCAGGGTGTTCGATAAGTTCCGAAATTGGAGAAATACGGAGGAAAAGGGACGGGTATGTCCGGCTTGTCAACACAAGAATGATGAAGACGCAATAAAATGTACATTATGCCTTTATGAATTACAAAAACCCTCATTTCAACAGGATTCGGGGCCAAATGAAGAAGTTACTAACGACCTTTTTGATGAATTATTGGGGGATTTTGATGAAGAAGAGTCAGAAGAAATAATTGACTGGTCCAAGACAACTTTCCAAATCGATGATGTAACTATCGATGTTCAACAATATGATGGTGATGATGGAATCGTAGTTTCAAAAAACCCATCATTTGCTTTGACTGTTGATAATCCCGAACCTTCTAATGCAGAAGAAGAAGAAGATTACATTTTGAAGCCTGAAGATGCTCCTGAATTTGTTACTAAGTTTGAGATTCCTGAGGAAGAAATCGAAGAAGTTGAAGAGATATCCTACAAGCCTGTTGAGTTAGTACAACCTGTAGGTAACGAATTAGAGCCTGAACCACTTTTTGATCTAGAATCTGAACCAGAGCCAGAACCTGAACCAGAGCCAGAACCCGAACCGGAGCCAGAACCCGAACCGGAGCCAGAACCCGAGTCAGAGCCAGAACCCGAGTCAGAGCCAGAACCTGAACCATCTGTTGTGAAAGAGAGAGTGGTCCCCCCTCCTCCATTAATTCCTCCAAATCCGCCTATTGATGATGTCCTAGAACCTATGCCTCCTCCTCCACCCCCTCCACCCCCTCCTGTAATTCCAGCTGACCAAATATTATCCTCGATTCCAGTAGAAGAACCGAATTATTGGCCCTGGCCTCAACAAGAAAGATGGACTGATAGAGACGTTGCTCTTCAGGTTAAATCTGCAATGGAAGCAGCTAGAGCCAAAGACACTGCTCAAGCAACAGTATTACTTGATGAGGTCGGCCCTCATCTTGGAAATAGATCTAAGTTAATCTATCCAATAGGTGCTTTATTACAGAGAATTGGTCGTTCCCAAGCTGTGGATAAGATGTTTGAAAATGCTTCTCGATTAATTCCTAATGATGATAATTTAATCACTGCAAAGAAGAAATTAAGACCTTAATTTTGAAAATATTGTTCCGCAGGAGTGATGCGTAAGTACTTCTTCCGATGTGTTGTGTCTAGACGTGCGACATCATCAATCATGGTCGATGAGGGGTTGATTCTTCGTCCAGCATCTACTGTATACAGTTCAAAATTATTAGAAGCATTTGAAGAAACCTGGCCTGAAGTAAGTCGAGCTATGCCCTGGATTAATCCGGATAAGCCATTCCTTGAACAAATAGAATCTTTTTTGTTGGAAACTGAGAAAATGGGTCGAAGTGGATTGATGCATCATTGGGTTATGATTAGGCCATGGGATGAAGCATTATTGGGCCTTATTGGTTTTGATAATATAACTAGAACTTCTGAGGCCAAATGGAATCTAGGATATTGGGTTAGAAGCTCAGAACAAAGACATGGTTTTGCTAGGAAATCAATCAATGCAACATTAGAATGGTTAGGCGCAATAGAAGAGGTAATTGTTGAACTGAAAGTGGACCCAATGAATTTAGCAGGTGTTAATACAGTTTCACATACGGTTAGTAACTGGAATGGTGAAAGAAATATTTCTGGAGATTCTGCTGTGACGGTTGCAGGGGTTAGAACCTTACATCATTGCCATTTAGTAATTACAGGTCCTAAATCAACTTGAATTAAGTGAACAACATTTCTTGAAGATTCAAAACCCTTTGCATACTCGCCAGTCTGCCCCCTAAGGGGCAGAGTGGTCAAATGTCAGGGAATAATCATCACCAGAGATTACCTGATGTAGACCCAGAAGAGACAGATGAATGGTTAGAATCATTACGTTCAGTTGTGGACTCTGCTGGCCTCGAAAGGGCTAGATTATTGTTGCATGAGATATTAAGTGAAGCACAAGATTTGGGTGTAGAAATAAGTCCTGCTTCACATACTCCATATGTCAATACAATCCCTTGGGATAATCAGGTTCCATATCCTGGTAATTTGGAAATAGAGAAAGAAATACAAGATGCTATTTTATGGAACTCTGCTTTGATTGTGTCCGATGCCAATAGAAGAATTGACGGTATTGGAGGGCATATATCCACCTATGCCTCCTCTTCTACGATTTATGAAGTTGGATTTAATCATATTTTCAAAGGTAAAGAATCTAATGGTATTGGAGACGCACTTTACATCCAAGGCCATGGTAGTCCTGGAATTTATGCTCGCGCTTTTTTAGAGGGAAGAATTACTCGTGAACAATTAATTAATTTCCGTCAAGAGGCTTTTCTCGATGGCCTTTCATCTTACCCTCATCCTCGTTTAATGAAGGATTTCTGGGAGTATCCCACAGTATCCATGGGTTTAGGGCCATTAGCCGCGGTGATGCAGGCGAGATTTTGGAAATATCTCACAAATAGAAATCTAGTTGATACTTCACAAAGTACTGTATATTCTTTCTTAGGAGATGGCGAAATGGACGAACCAGAGTCTATTGCAGCGATAGCAGTAGCAGGAAGAGAAAAATTGGATAATTTGATTACCGTAGTAAATTGTAATCTTCAGAGATTAGATGGGCCTGTTCGTGGCAATTCTAAGATTATTCAAGAGTTAGAAGGACTTTACAGGGGAGCGGGTTGGGACGTTTTCAAAGTATTATGGGACAGTAACTGGGATCGACTATTTTCTCAAGACAATAATGGAGTATTACTTTCTAGACTTGAAGAAATAAACGATGGAGATTTCCAAAGAATGAGTACACTTTCGCCATCAGATTTTCGTAATGAACTATTTAGTGGCTCTGAGGAATTAGTATCTATCGGTTCACAACTTTCTGATGAACAAATTATCAATTTAAGAAGGGGTGGACATGACCCACTGAAAATATATGCAGCTTATCATGCAGCATTAGAATCTGACAAACCAGCAGTAATATTGGCTCACACAGTCAAAGGTTGGGGAATAGACTCCTTTGCCGGAAGAAATACAACTCATCAGAAAAAGAAGATGAATTTTGAAGACTTAATTTCCTATAGAAATCGACTTAATATTCCCTTAGATGATGAACAACTACAAAAAAGTCCATTCTACTCACTTGACGAGGATTCAGATGCACTAGAATATTTACTCACATCAAGAGAAAAACTTGGCGGATATTTACCTTCTAGAAAATCTCCTGATATTAATTTTGAACTTCCATCGGAAAAAACCTATTCTGAATTTGATAATGGTACACCAGAGGGGCAGAAAGTTTCGACTACAATGGCTTTTGTTAGATTATTAAGAAATCTTATGAAGTCTGAGATTGGTGATAAAATAGTACCAATTATCCCTGACGAAGGTCGAACATTTGGTATGGATCCATTATTCAGTGAATTTGGAATTTATTCTCATTCAGGACAGAAATATAAGCCTGTAGATCATAAAATGATTATGAAATATAAGGAATCAATTACTGGACAGATTTTGGAAGAAGGAATATCCGAAGCAAATTCCATCGCTTCATGGATAGCTTCTGCAACATCATATTCACATGCTATGACGCCCACTTTACCATTCTACATCTTTTATTCGATGTTTGGTTTTCAACGTGTCAATGATCAAATTTGGCAGGCTGCAGATGCTCGTGCTCGTGGTTTCTTAATGGGTGCTACTGCCGGAAGAACAACATTGAATGGTGAGGGATTACAACATCAAGATGGACATTCATTACTTCATGCTAGCACAGTTCCTTTCTGTCGTTCTTGGGACCCTGCTTATGCATACGAATTGGCTACGATTATCCAGCATGGTATTAATGAAATGTGGGGGGAAAACCTAGATGTATTCCATTACATAATGCTATACAATCAGAACGAACAACAACCTCCAAAACCAGAAGGTGTAGACGAGAAAATTATCAAAGGTGCGTATAAATTATCTGAGGTGAATAGCGATGCTGGGCCAGCAGTCAGACTTCTGGGTTCAGGACCTATTCTTACTCATGTCATTGAAGCATCTGAAAAATTAGCTGAACTAGGTATTTATTCAGAAATTTGGTCTGTAACATCATACGGCGAATTAAGGAGAGAAGGCTTAGAATCACAGAGGATTAATCGTTTGTATCCCGAAGAGGAAAAAATTCCATATGTTTCAGAATGTTTCGGAGATGAAATTACAACTGTGGCAGTTTCAGACTATATTACTGCTGTTCCTGAGATGATTCAACGTTGGATTGGTGGTAATTTCATAGTTCTCGGAACAGATGGTTTTGGAAGATCTGATGATCGATTGGAATTAAGGAAATTCTTCGAGGTTGATACTAATAGTATAGTCTTGGCCACAGTTTCTGCATTAGAAAGAGAAGGTACTTTGAAAGAAGGATTCACTACTGAAATAGTTGAAAAATTTAGAATTTCACGTGAGAGATTTGACAAAACGTTTTAGTTTTCAAAAGTAATTTTGACTTCCATTTCTTGATTAATTGAGTGACAAACAGGACATTCACACCCTTCTTCGATTAACCATTCTCTGTCTTTCTTATTGATATTTTTTGGTAATTTAATCACTATTTCTAACATCCCGACTCTTCTTGGATTTTGATACATAGTTTTCTCCACACAGCCAGACATTCCAGAAACATCGATTCTTTTCTTTTCGGCTCTAATACCTATGATAGTCATTATACATGTTAGCATAGAGGTAGCTAGTAGATCAGTAGGAGAAAAAGACTCTCCTTTACCATGATTATCTGTTGGAGCATCGGTAATCAACTCTCTTCCGGATGGAATATGGGTTGCAACACATCGAAAACCTGCTTCATATTTTACTTCTATTTTGACCATTACTGTTCCTCCAACTGTTTTAGAACCGGGGAATTGAGAGAAAAATTGTATTTCAAAACCTCTTCGAGACTCACCCAGTCAGGAGTTGTCCCATCTATCCAATCATATCTATGTCCGGGAATCAATCGCCACTCTTTGGGTAAATTTTCTAGTAATTTACGAGCATATAGTATACTATTCCATTGTGCAACTGGATCACTACCTGGTAAATCGACCCTTCCACTGTGTGCCGTAAATAGTAAATCTCCGGCATGATAAACTCCATGCCCGTGAAAAGTAACATGCCCTGGTGCATGTCCAGGAGAATGTGTAACTCCCAGACTTATTCCACCGCAATTCCATTGAATAGTTGTATTTGGTGGATTATTCCATTTATTCGTAAAATCCACCTTCTTAAAAACAGCAAATGATAGTAATCCTGAAACCGATGCTTCTTCATGTCCCCACACTTCAACTTCTGGGACGAGACTAATCATTTTCCTGTACCCTTCTACATGGTCTCTATGAGTATGTGTGTATAGTAAATGAGTAGGCCGTAAACCCTCGTCTTTCAGTACTGAAAACCATTTTTCTGAATCAAATGGATCAACAATTGCTACAGTACCAGTAGATCGATTTATCCATGCAGTATTCATGTTCATGTAATTTCCCATTTGAGTAACCCAAACCTCGATTCCATCTTCACCTTTTTGAACATCAAACTCTCCATCGCCAAGCATCATAGTACATGCAAGTGAACCTACTGCATAGCAATACCGGCTCATATTCTAAGGAGAGGATTCATATCAAACTGTAATAGTCGACACATGTGAATCAGGTCTTGAACTCATTAACTGGAGAGAATAAAGTTTCAGTGACCATTTCATGTTACTTATCAAACTGAGGAAGTTATAGGAAGTGTTTTGATGGAATATAACATGCATCAGATAGAGGAATATTGGCAAAAAAAATGGAAAGATGAGAAGATATTTTCAGTAAATATGGATCCCAAAAAGCCTAAGTTTTACTGTCTTGAAATGTTCCCATATCCTTCCGGAAATATGCATATGGGGCACGTGAGAAATTACTCTATTGGAGATGCAATGGCTAGATTTCAGAGATTAATGGGAAAGAATGTATTGTATCCAATGGGTTACGATTCTTTTGGAATGCCTGCAGAAAACGCTGCTAAGAAGGAGGGAGGACATCCTCATGATGTAACTGAGAGAAATATTGCAATGATACGTAAAGATCAGGAAAGGATGGGCTATTCTTATGATTGGGATCGTACATTTGCAACATCAACTCCTGAATACTATCGTTGGAATCAAGAAATTTTCATTAAATTTTATGAAGCAGGACTCGTAGAAAGGCGATTCGCTCCAGTAAACTGGTGTGTTGATTGTGATACTGTTTTAGCCAATGAACAAGTAAAAAATAATCGTTGCTGGAGATGTGGATTAGAGGTTATTCAGAAAGATATGGCGCAGTGGTTTCTTCGTATGACCGAATATGCCGATGAATTGTTAGATGAATTGGAAAATATCGATTTTCCGGAGAATGTAAAAGCTATGCAACGTAATTGGATCGGTAGATCACAAGGTGCGCATATTGATTTCCCTGTAGTTGGTGAAGATTCTGTAATTGGTGCTTTTACAACCAGACCAGATACTATTTTTGGAGTTACTTTTGTGACACTTTCCCCTGAACACCCTATTTGTGAGAAACTTGTTTTAGGTACTGAATATGAAAAAGGCTGGCGCAATCTTCGTGATGAATGTGCAAAAATGTCAGAGTTTGAGCGAGTTAATTTGCTTAAAGAAAAGAAAGGAGTTCCTCTAGGAAGATTTGCAATTAATCCATTAAACGGTGATAAAGTTCCTATTTATGCCGGAAATTTTGTTGTTGCTAGTTATGGCACTGGTGCAGTAATGGCAGTTCCAGGACATGATCAAAGAGATTATGACTTCGCCAAGAAGTATAACTTACCGATTAAACCAGTTCTTTCCCGTAATTCCGATGACGAAGCTATCGAACAGAACCCAGTTTTCGATTCACTTGGATATATGAAAAATTCTTCACGTGATGGATTTGATGGATTATTTGGAAATGAAGCGAAATCTCAGGTGATAGAAACCCTTGAATCTGAAGGTTCAGGATTTGGTACTGTACAATATAGATTGAAAGATTGGTTATTAAGCCGCCAAAGGTTCTGGGGGACGCCTATTCCAATGTTACATTGTGAAAGTTGCGGGGTAGTGCCAGTTCCTAAATCTGATTTACCAGTAAAGTTACCTCTAGATATTAAGTTCAGTTGGGATGAGAGTGGTAACCCACTAGCTACAAATAACGATTTTCTTAACGTGAACTGTCCTGAATGTGGCGAACCCGCGAAGCGTGAAACCGATACTATGGATACATTTTATGATTCTTCTTGGTACTTTTTTAGATATACTGATTCAGAAAATCTAACTCACTCATTCAATAAAGAAATTGCTGATTATTGGATGAAAGATGGTGTAGATTTGTATATTGGAGGAATTGAACATGCTGTAATGCATCTTCTCTATGCTCGATTTTTCACCAAAGCAATGAGAGATCTTGGAATGAATAGTATTGGTGAACCATTTGGACAGCTAGTTTGTCAAGGAATGTTAAATGCTCCAGCGCCATTCTGTGAGGAATGTAATGTTGAATTTCATGTCGATAATGAGGGGAAAAAATGTCCAACATGTGAATCTATTCTTGGAAGTAGACAGGCAAAGATGAGTAAATCTCTAGGAAATACTGTCAGCCCTGGCGCTATGGTTGAGGAATATGGGGCAGATACAGTCAGATTATTCATACTGTATGGAGCCAATCCTGAGGCAGGAATGGACTGGTCAGATAATGCAATAATTTCTAATCATAAACAAATGCAATCAATTATTGATGCTTTTGAATCGTCGAGATCATTTACAGATAAACCTAGTCTTATTGACTCTTGGTTATTATCTAAGATGAGATTGAACCATGTTAAATGGAAGTCAGCAATGGAAAATGTTAGTCTTAGAGAAGGAGTAATGATTAGTCATTTTGAGATGTTATCCGATTGGCATTGGTATAGGAGGAGAGGTGGATCAGATAAGACAACAGCAAAAATTTTCTTTGAACATTGGATTCCAATGTTGGCACCCGCAACTCCACATATTGCAGAAGAATTTTGGTCAATAATTGGTGGTCAAGGTATGGTAAGCGATTATATTATCCAAAACGTGATTAGACTTGAAGACGATATAGTTCATATTGCAAAAGAGAAATATCTTAGAGATTTGATTGATAGTTCTAGGAATGTTAAAGGTTTAGCTAGTAGACATTCAGACGTAACTTTATCTCAGTGTATAATTCAAACCTCTCCTAAATGGAAGAATGATCTTGCAATTGAGACTCTTTCTCTTATGAATCAAGATTTCGATTTTAAGAAAAATGGAATGAATTATGTTAAATCATTAGAAATATTTAGTACGGAAGAATTACGTGGAGAAGTTATTCAAACATGGCAATCATTTACTATTGGAAATAAGAAAAATAGGGGTAAAATATATACTTGGACAGAAGCTGAAAAATCCTTGATAAAGTTGAAATTTAACGAATCAGATTTTATTAATGATAATGCTGCTTTTATCTCAAATTCCCTATCAGTTAAATCTGTAATTTCTTATGATGTTGGAAAGGGGGATGATGTTGCAGGTAAAGCCAGAGTTTCAACGCCATTAAATCCTGGAATAGCATTCATTTAGAATCTATTTTCCTAATCTTCATCTCGGTGGGTTCATGGTCCTCTTTCACTTGGCCAGATTATTGAGTGACCGAGAAGAAGGTAAAAAGAGGCCAAACCGCCGAAATCGCCGCCGCCGTACTAACGGTAATAAAACTCCATCTGGAGTGAAAGATGTAGGCGATAACCAAGCAGTTGAGCGTGCACTATCTCGATTTACTGTAGATCCTCCTCCAATGGGCTTCATACAAGATATCGATCCTCCAGCAAAAGTTGTCAAAATTAATTGGAAGTTGAATGCAGTCCCAAAGTCAGTTCAAAATAAAGCCAGTCCTCTGGTTTGTTCACCAGGCGAATTTGGTTTTCTTCCTGAAGAGCGAGTAAATCAGATTGCAAAAAAGATTGAGAAATTAGATATTACTCTTGAACAATCACTTTCTTTAAGAAGCGCTTTAAATCAAGAAAAAAGTGTATATTCTCATGGAAGACTAATGAGTCGTTCTAATGAATTGAAAAGAAGATATGACTCAGGCGAAAGTGTATTATCATTATCAACCAGGTTCGATGCACCTCCTGTTAATGTATTTAGAGCAATTTTAACTGGAAGAGGATGGTCAAAAAATAAAATTAAAGAAACTCTCAAGGCGCCCAGTAAATTAAATGAAAGAGATAGGGAGCAATTCCAAATTGCAGAATCTGCTGATCGTGTAAGTTCGGTGAATCAGTCCGAAACACAAAATGCGGCTGAAGTATTTGAGGAAATTTTATGTGATTATTTCAGTTCACTAAATGTCAGGTTTCGACGTCAAGAGGAATTACTTGATGAACAGAAAAAATCTGAAGGACGTGCAATTATTACTCCTGATTTATTATTGTTGGATGATGTTAGAATTAATGGGATTCCTTGCGCCTGGATCGATGCCAAACATTTTTTTGGAGCCGATTTAAGATTCCCAAGAAAGAAAACTCAGAAGCAAGTGGATAGATATGTCAAAGAATACGGACAAGGAGCGATAGTTTATCGTCACGGTTTTTGTGATACTTTGAAATTAAAAGGCGCAATTTTGTTAGATTCTAGTCCATTAGATTTACAGCCTTTAGCAACATTTCATGAATCATTGTCTGATTCAAAATAGTTCTCCCACTTTCGTTCTAATGGCATTAAATCCAGCTTTTTCTAAGAGTTCAGCAAAAGAATCTAGATCAGAATTTTTATTTTTAATATCTTTTGGTACAATCACTATACTCTTACCAAGTAAACATAGCAGTGGTTTAAAATTAGATTTTGATTGATTAATTATTTCCTGAACATCGTTAAGTAGTTCCGATCTAAGTGAGTCTTTTAATAGCCCACTTTCTTCGACAAAAATTTCTGATTTTTCCAATAGTTCTTCCCATCGTTCCTCATTCCATATTCCGCTAACAAGACTATTCATTTGTTTCATGCCGGCAGAACTGATTGAATCCTTCCATTCTTTATCATCAATATAGGAGGAAGTATGTTTGCCAAAGTCTTCTTTCCAAGCCAATATTACTTCTATTTCACCGGTCCAACCCTCTGATTTTCCAGGACCTCTGATGAGTAATTTTCCACTAAATGGTGCACCTGGAGAAGTCCTTCTTTCAACCCCTCCTGCTGCTAAAGCAGTTACATCTCCCAAACCTGTTGAGAGCTCTCTTTCAACTCTGTGCGCAATTGAAAATGCTCTTCTCAGACTTTCTTCATGCGGCTTGCCCAGTGCTCTCTGGAAAGCCATAGCCGCCGATATCGACCCTGATGCAGACATACCAAAGCCTTGTGATAATGGTAGCTTTAATTTCACAGCCAAATCCCAAGAGTATTCCTTAATTTCCTCTAACTCTTCTGATAGAATCTCCAATGTACGAATATAAAGATTATTTTTCCCTATTCCTTGAATGAATTTAATATCTATCTTAAATTTCCCTTCGATTCCTCTAGCGATAGTTTCAACTCCTTTTTCTAAGCAAAAACCCACGCCTAAACTACCTTGATTAATGATTTCATCATCATCATCATTCACAGTAAATATCAGAGTCACATGGGAGCCACATTCACCACGTCCCATTACCACAGTCATGCTATCGCATCCTGTATCTAACTGAATAAAGACTTGTTAATTTAATCAGAGAATAGCCTTGGAATCTTGTTCAATATTTTCGAACTTTCCAGCTAATTCTTTGACAGCCATATTGAATGCAGTCTTCGGAGTCATCGATCCATCTGTTTCATAACTTAGAACGAATTCTCCAGGAATATCTTCTAAAGTTATGGCATCTTTGAATACTCTTGATTCTTCTGTTCCTTCACCAACATGATGAAGTTGTGCTTTTAATTCTTCGACCTTGTGATAATCTTCCAATTTCCCATCAGTAAAATCTTTTGCAGTAACACCTAATTTTAGATCCCACAGAATCTTCGCTTTGGTCTTATTATTTATTACACCAATTTGTCTTGCCTCAAATGTAACTCCACATACAGGAGACCATTTTGCATGATCTCGACCTCTTCCCATTATAGCAGTTGCATAAAACTCAATCATCTGTCCATTGAATAATTTTGTAATTGGAATTGTTTTGTATAATTCAGGAATTTCTAAACTTGAATCTCCTAGATAGTTTAAATCTCTAGCAGTAACCATTGTCCCTTCTTTACTACCAAAAGCCTTGCATGTGTAAATCATTGTACACATTGGACATCCTCTGTCTTCTTCAACAAGTTCAGCGCAGTTAGGACATTCATGCTGGAAATGAAATTCATCATGTCGTGTTGGAATAGGAATCATTGCAAGTCTTTGAGCAATCATTTCATCAGGAAGAGGTCCAGTGGTTTCCCAAACTTGGTCTTCTTGTTCAATTGTTCCCATTTCAAAACGTACAGTTTCTATAGCCATTTTTGGAGTATCAGACATTAGACATCTTCTAATTGAATTGACCAAGGCCCTGTCCGTATCCGCTAATAGAATTTTGATTTTATCATCTGATTCTTCGATAATTGTAACTTTAACCATATTTCACACCTCACACTCTTCGGCCACGTCGGCCGCCCTTTGCTTTCGTACCATCTGTTGGAATCGGAGTCACGTCTTCAATACGTGTTATTTGAACACCCGCTCTTGTAAGTGCACGAATTGCTGATGTAGCTCCTGGTGCATTGTGGTTCCTATTTCCGCCAGCTCCTCGATACTTCACTATTACTTGATCAAATTCTTTTTCTGCAAGCATTTCCGCAATTCTTTCAGCGGCTCTTGTTGAAGCGAATTGTCCTCCTGAGTCACTACCTCCCTTAGTTACCATACCTCCAGAAACTTTGCAAATAGTTTCAGCCCCTGTCAAATCAGTGGCAGTGATAAGTACATTATTACTAGTACTGTAAATATGTAAAATCGCTTTATGTCCCATCAGTTTTCCTCCTTTGGAATGGTTTCTTCAATTTTTGGTGCATCTTCAGCATCCTTTTTGATTTGTTCAACGAAATCTTCAGTGGCTGCTTTAGGTGCACCGACTTCATCAGGTTCCTCATCACTTACCATGGTCAATCTTAGTTTTTCCATTTCTACTCTGAATGGATGATTAGGATCATTGTAAACTGAGTTTGAGGAATAATTCAAAATTTCTTCCTCTTCCTTCTTAATATGGTAGCCGGGAACAGTCATACGTTGTTCACCAATCGAAATATGTCCGTGAACAATCATATTCCTAGCAGCTCTCATTGAAGGAGCTAGTCCTCTGTAATATACGACTGACTGTAACCTACGAGATAACATATGTTCAACATTGATTTGTAGAACATCGTCGAGACTTGAACCCTCAACTAGTAGTCCTTTACGACACAAAGAATCTATCATGTCATTCTTTTCTCTAGCAAAGTGACCTTCAGTAGTATCTACTCTTCCAATAAGTTTCATTGCCTGGTTTCTATGTCTCCTCAAAGCTGACTTTTCTCTCCAGATTTCTTTCATACCACCTATTTTCTTAAGGCCATACTTTTCTTTCAGAGCGTGTTCCTCATCAATACGTGCTTGCTTCCAAGGATGAGTTGGAGTCTGTGTTTTTGATCTTGCAAATTTTGGATCACCCATTGTATCACCTCACTTCTTCCTCTGCACACCAAGTGCAGTTCCACTTCTTCCATTACTTCTCAGTCTTTGACCACGGACTTTGTGACCGCTTCTATGCCTTAGTCCACGATATGTTTTCATCCCTGCTAAACGAGAAATATCGTCGTCTCTAGTCATTCTAACATCCATTGCAACTAGATGAGCATCTTCGTTCGATTCTAAGTCTCTTTGCCTATTTACTAACCACCAAGGTACATTAGTTGCATACCCATCTATAGTTTCTCTGAGCCTATTTTGCTCAACATCATTTAGATGTCCCCCAAGTTTTGTCCCATCGATTTCTGCTAGTCTGCAAAGTTGCTGTGAAGTACGTACTCCAATACCTTTTACAGATGTTAATCCAATAGCTATTGGTTTCAATCCATCTATGTCGCTGTCAGCCATTCTGATAATATAGGAGAAGTCATCTCCAATCTCTTGTTTTTCATTGCTCATTGTACGGTCCTCCCGTGTTCACTGTTTCCAGTGGCCTTTACGGCAACCTCGCGACTTACCAACCCTATTTCAACCCACCCGATAGGTAAAAAATGAATTTTTTCTGTCAAATCTAACTTTCTTCACAAATAATGTACAATTTATGACTTCCAGATCCGCGTTCTAGATCTACATCAATCATGAACGATCTTGCTCCTTCAGTATCACGTAGTGCTTTGTCTAGACGTCTTTGTAATGTTGGCTGAATCTCGGGATCTAAAGAGCATCTAAGAGTAATCTTACCAATGTTATTTCTAGTTAAAGCACCAGCAATTTGATCTATATTATCTAGTTCAGGAGGAGTTAACCTATGTTGAATTATTTTCCCAGTACTGACCACAAAACCATTTATCTCATCATCATCAATTAAAGGATCAGTATGTATTAATAAAGGTCTTCTGCCTTCAATTCTGAGCCATGAATAACCGGTATTTTTTGCTATTACTTTAGATATCCATTTCTCCTGCAGACCACTTTGAATTAATGCTGAATCAATTATCGAGACGTAAGCCCCAAATGGTGGAGGTTTGGATAAAACCTCTAACTTAGAATTATTTTTTTTACCTTCTATTTTCGCAATTATATTCTTTGTTCCCATACGAATACAGCGTCTTTCATCCTTCGATGAAATTGCACCAACCCAAAGAGATAATCGGTCAACTCTACCTCCTCCCTGACTTAACCATTCCCAAGTCCTTGGGATTCCAGGGAAAATAGTCTCCACAATTGCTTCAATCATTCCCTGTTGTTCTTCCCCTAATCTTGGAGATAAATCAAGCAGTATAGCAGGACCTCTAGGTCCTGTTTGAAGATATTCATTCCAAGTTTTAAGTACGTCCGCCAAAGAAGGTTTCATTTCATTAACATGATGATTTTGAGCGTCCCTAGGCCTAGCAGGATCCAAATGAAGCATCGCTATTGGAGGATGTGCTCTAACTCCAGATTTCATTAGACTATTCCAGTAAGTTGTAATTGCTCCTTCAGCATCACTACTATCTCCAATAATAACTCTATCAAGTGTTCTCTCCATCTCGTCAGCATCGGACGCAGAATACATATTTGCGGCACATAATACTGCAATATTTCCGTCTAATTCTATACCTAAAGCGGGTCTTTTTAATTCGTTTGCTAGTGCGATAAGTTGCGCTCCTGATCCTACTGCGGCATCCAGAATTACGCCAGCAGGTAAATCGAATGATTCAATTTGTTGCGCTCTAATCATAGATATTGACCATGGTGTTGATAATCTTCTCATATCTTCAGTCATATGAAGAGAAGGCTCTCCCTTTCTTGCAGCCTTCGCACTAACTCTCTTCTCAGCTTCCTTTGCAATATCTTCAGAAGGAATTAATGCCGTATGATTTTTCTTTTCTGTCATCATCTCACCTCATTTCTTTTCAATATTTTATAGAGCAGCACGGTCTATTTTCACTTCAAAACGAAGCCAGGTATCTTGTAGCTCATGTCCATCACTATTTCCATAAGCAATCGGAGGAGGTAAAAGAACCGTATGTGTGGTTCCAGTGTCTTGAATCCAACCTCTATCTTCTTCAATATCTAATCCAATTACTGCCCATCCAAAACCTTCGATATATCGAGAATCATCTCCTCCAGTGACCGGTAAGTCTCCTTCATCCAATTGATCACCAGTATCTGCATCCCACAAAATATAGTGCACTTCAATATTATTGCCATCAGTTATGTGAACTTGTCTTTCATTTGAGCCTTTGAAAACATGTACATCCAGATTTATTGTTGAAGACTGGAATTCCACGTGTGTAGCAGTAATGGTAATATCTTTCTCTGTAATTTCTTCAGTCAATACAATCTCAATAATTTGTGAATCTCCGCCTTCTAATCCATTTAATAGAAGATTTTCACTTCCCTCATTTTTAAATTCAATACTTCCTCCAACGATTTCTAGAATAAGATCAATAGTTGTATTTCCTCTATTGTAGATTACAACACTAGCTCCATCTCCAACTCCTTGATGTTCCCAATCGCATCTTAATTCACCAGGATAGAGAAATACATCATCTTGCTCAGATAATGAATCTGGCCAATCCCAATCATCAAGTCGTGAATCACAGGTATCGAATAGAAGATCAATTTCCCAAGCCCATCTTCCATCTTCCTGCACATCTGCCTCTGTTACAGTACCTTTAGGAAATAAATCTTCCAATTCATTTTGGAAACCTACAGCAGCAAAAGCAAGCCATACTGATGAAAGTAATATGATTAAGATTGTAGCAAATGATAGAATCATCATAGTCCTAGGGACTGCCATCTCATTCAAGCCTATGGGTATCGGAGGATGTTCGATTTCCTCCGATGTATCGGCTATCCACGACCTCGTCACAGTACTTTGTCAAGCCAGCCCATCATCAAGGTTAGCATATATCGTTAGTAACAAAACAGGCATTATTTTCCATTAATAGGGGCTCAGTAAATCGTTTTTTCTAATACACACTAATCTTTAATCAATTCTTCTTCGTTTGAGAGACTTAACCAAGTAACGAATCCTAATTCTGCTGCTAAAACGATCAATGAAATCAGTAAAATTGAAGGTTCCAGCATTGTACTTCCTAATACTAACAGAGATATAATAATCGCTATTATAAGATCGAATAAACCCCATACTCTCAATACTCTTCTTAGTTGTAATATTCCCACAACCCAAACGATGGTAGATAAACTAACTAAAATAATCGGAAGATAAATACTCGTATAAATTCCTGTCCACAATATTCCAGTGTATAACATCAAATGCGCATCTACTGCTAAAACCATAGTCCATTTTTCTTTTTTCATTGGAACGGTCAAAGCACATAATAGTAGTAATATAACCCCAATTATCAATGTTATTTTATCTTCAACTCCACTCACGCTAGTAATTATTTTTGATATTGAAATTATTGGGAAAATTATTGCAGGAACTACAAACCCAAACTCAGCAACCTGCTCATTCTTTACAGTATGATAGAGAGCTAATAAAATTGCTAATACACCTGCTGGACCTGTTGAGATGAATATTATTGCAATTGCCCTTATAGAGTTATTAGTAGTTGGATTTTTCTCATTCCTTAATCTTTTTAATTCTAGCCAAGATAATAATATCACACAAAGAATTAGTAGACATTCGAGTATTGTCCATGGTAATATCCATTCAATAAAATCGCCTTCAGTAGGATTTACTGTTAGAGGTGCTGGTAATGATTCGTAAAGTATTGCACCTACTAATCTACCTATAAATATTGGAATAACAAACCAATCAACTGCTATTGCAATCCTTTCAATTAAATTCTTTTGATTGATTAGAGAAATTATACAAAGTAATAAGATTAGTAATGCCATTATTGCCATGTCAAATAACTCAGAATTACTCATTCCAGGAGATAAATGTCCAGATAATTGAATTAAAATAATTCCACTTATAGCGATTGCAATTGGTAATTCAATTCCTAGAAAATGAGGTAATTCTAAGTCCAATTCTTTAGTACGCTGCCGAGCAATTAATATCAATACAGAGATAAAAATTCCACTAACTAGAAGTAATAATTGATTCACACCTCCGATAAAACTAACAATTGAAGAACTAATAATCACTAATCCTAGAACTAACAAAATAATTAGAGGTTTATGCGTGGCATCTGTGAGGTATAATTCTTCCAAATCATCTGTAGATCCCATCTCTCTACTCTTTTTTCTTTTATTTTTAATTTCCAATAGTTGGGAATCAAAGCTTCCAATATCTCCTGAAGAAATACTTCCAGTTACTGCTTTCTTTTTGGCTAACTCTTTCAGAGTATCTCTTTTTGCAATACTCTTTATCTCCCTTCTAACTTCTCCATTACCAACCATCCATATAGTACTAATTGCAAATAATCCTAATGCTATCACTAATTCAGAGAAATTCCCCAACTTGTAAACTGTAGCAATATTGATTGTCAGTAACCACAGAGAAGATAAAGATGGATTAAGTAACTTTTCAATTTTATTAATTTTTATTAGATAATTAAAGATAATTAATGTTGTACATAGTAGCGATACTTTTCCAATGCCTAACTCAGGAATAATTTCAGAATCTACCAATTGTTCTCTACCTCTACTAATTAGAGTAATTAACATTGGTAAACCCATGAGGATCATTCCAACGGAATAAATTCCTTCTTTGTCACTATCATTTTTGAATATTAAAAATCCAGCAGCTAAGCAATAAATTATCATCAATACTTCATCAAGTCCGAATTGCCATTGTACTATTAGGTATCCAATTGCCAAAGTTGTTAACATTACATTAGAGTTTCCAATTCTCTTCTTATTTATCTCAGAAATCAAATGTAATAAAGTAATAATAACTAACATGATCAATATGGTAATCGCAGTAAAACCTCCAAAATTAGCCATGAATATTATTGATATTAATGGTAACCACAATCCAATACTCCATAACTGCAATAATCCAGAATCTCTAATTGATGCTGAAATTTCTGTTACGCCAAGAAATTTTGATGCCAGATTAACATCATTTTCACCTAATCTGTAATTTACAATTACCATTAACAGAGATGCAATAGAAAAATAACCTAATAGTGGAATTGGCTCTAAATGAATTATTGAACCAGGATCTGTATTTCCGTTTGCTACAATCAATGTTCTAATAGCTTCTTCCAGTATTTCCTCTATTATTACCCATGCCCATGGAATAATTACTGTAACTCCTCCTAAAGAGGGCGAAGATCGTTTTATTGCAAGATATCCGGTACCAATATGAACCATCGTCAGTCCAAATAATAGCAATGAACCCCCATCTCCAGTAATACAGTTAGAGAGACAAAAATTCTCTCCTGAGGTCTGATTTGCTGGAATCATAATTACTAGTAATATCAGAATTCCAATAGATCCAGTCCATAGCACCCTATCTGTAACAGAATGTTGATCTCTAATCATTACAAATCCTGTTACAAATATCCCTATTACAGCAAATACTTCATAAGAATCATATTTGAATAAATTTTCTGTTTCATTAAGTATCAAAAAGATTGTCATAATTGTAGCTGAAATTAATAACGGTGTTGAAACTCTTCGTGGATTAATCCCTCTGACTACGAGATAGGACCCACCGAAAGAAGAAGCTAGAATTGAAATTAATCCTAATGCATATCCTACATCCTGACGATTAGCACCAACAGCCATCAATGCCCCAATCATTCCTAATGATACTGAAACACCCCATAATCCAGGTTCTCCTAATCCTAATGTCTTGAATGCTTTCGAAAACCAGTTTTCATCTCTGGCAAAAATTGCTGCCATACTAGCATTAATGCCAGATATAATAATTATTAAGACAAATAATAGGAGTGGTTCATCAAATGGTAGTATTCTCAATGAACCAACACTGAAACCTTCAGTAAGCGCATGCATTCCAATCCACAGATTGGTTGATGCTATACCTAGAGCCGCTAAATTACCAGATTTCCTATGTAAGGCTAGACTATGCACTAGAATTGTTGCAATTAAAATCATTAATGCAATCCCAATTTCTCCATAACTGTATCCTGTTGCAGAACCTATTGCTAGCAAAATTAGTGTTGATTGAGCAGCTATAGCATCATGATTATGTCTATATGAAAGATAAACATTGAATCCTACAAGTCCTATTAGAAGTCCACCAAGAATTTCCACGGAAATAATATTCCATCTTTGTAATTCTATTGCCAAACCATACAATACTTTCATCGAAATTATTACCCATGTAATTCCTAGTAAATGAAGATTTTTTTTGGGTATCCAAAACTCTCCTAAAATAAATCCCATTGTGGCTAATAGAAGAAGAAAAATCGTTGCAAATAATGGATTTAGTGCAATTCCTGCTACTATACTAACTCCGGAAAATAATACAATCATTGATGCCATTAGTAACCAATTAACTTTTTTTTCTCCATCTTGTGCTAAGTTAGTAGTCAAATCTACTTCTGGTTTGTTAACTACTGTGCCATCTTTTCTAATATATCCAGGTGAATTTTCATCTACCTGTGCGAATGGATCAAAAATTTCTCCCAACGCTTCATCAATTTGTTCAGTTTCTTCTTCTTTCTTCATTTCTGGTGTTCCATCAGAAATTAATATATCAGCTAATTCAACAGAGTCACTAATCTTAAAAGCGCGTTTTCGAATAAGTTCATCATCCGAATCTTCGGTACTCACAGTATCTCTGAAAGGTATTGGTGACATAATCTCATCCCCTTTTTCATTAAGTCTTAGATATATATTCATTATATCTCTACGTAATGATTGAAAAGTGATTCATATTGTCAATGCCCATGGAGACGTCGTCGAAAGGCACAGGCCCATCAGAATTTGCCACCTCATTAGCAAGTCACGGCCTTGATCCTAAGGGTGCAGTACACTGGAACCTTGGTTGGGAAGAACTTCATCAAATCGCAGTTAATAGAGGTGAGGCAACAATGACATCACACGGAGTTTTATTAGCAACTACTGGCGAGAGAACAGGCCGTTCACCTAATGATAGATTCATTGTTGAAGAGTCGGGACTTACGGATGATGTTTGGTGGGGAGAAGTGAATAAATCAACATCTTCAGAGATATTCGATAATTTACTATTAAAGGTTCAAAATTATTTGGATAGTAGAGATATTTTATTCGTTAAAGACGCTCATTGTGGTGCTGATCCGAAATACTCAATGCCAGTACGACTGATTACAGAGAAAGCATGGCATGCATCTTTCTTTCACAATATGTTTGTAAGAAGTGACCCAAGTAAATTAGTGAATCATGAGCCAGAATATACTATTCTCCATGCTCCAGAATTGTTAGCTGATCCTAAAGTAGATGGGACAAATTCAGGAGTTTTTGTAATATTGGCTTTAGATAGAGGGCTTGTTATAATTGGAGGTACACATTATGCTGGTGAAATCAAGAAAGCGATTTTCACAATCATGAATCATATTCTACCTGCTAAAGGATTACTTCCAATGCACTGTTCAGCAAATACTGACTATAAAAATTCAGCATTATTTTTTGGTTTATCAGGCACTGGTAAAACAACACTTTCTGCTGATCCAGCAAGAGCACTAATTGGAGACGATGAACATGGTTGGTCAGATGATGGGGTTTTCAATTTTGAAGGTGGTTGCTATGCTAAACTCATAGGACTTTCTAAAGAAGATGAACCTGCTATTTTTGCTACTACTAGAATGCCGGGTTCAATCTTAGAGAATGTTATATTGGATGCTAATGGTGTACCTGATTTTGAAGATGGAACTTTGACTCAAAATACTCGTGGTTCTTACCCAATTGAGTCAATTGAAAACCGTACTCCTGATTCCATGGCGGGACATCCTAAAGATGTTGTATTCCTAACTTGTGATGCGTTTGGAGTACTACCTCCACTTTCTAGATTAACTCCGGAACAAGCAGCTTACCATTTCATATCAGGTTATACTGCTAAAGTTGCAGGTACAGAAATTGGTATTACTGAACCTCAGGCCACATTTTCAACGTGTTTTGGTGCGCCATTTATGCCAAGACATCCCAGTGTGTATGCGGATCTTCTTTCCGCCAAGATACGTGAACATAATGCTAATTGTTGGCTCATTAATACAGGCTGGGTAGCAGGTGGCTATGGTGAATCGAGTAGGATTCGTATCAAATGGACTAGGGCGTTACTAAATGCAGCCTTAGACGGTTCTCTTGATGATGTTATATTTGTAGAAGATGAAAGATTTGGATTCAACATCCCTACATCTTGTGAAGGAGTTCCTGATGAAATTCTCCAACCCAGACAAACTTGGCCTGATAAGAAAAGATTTGATAATGTTGCAAACTTACTTGCACAGATGTTTATTGAAAATTTCGAACAGTATTCAGAGGGCTGTAGCGAAGAAGTATTATCTGCCTCTCCTAAAGTTTTAGACTAGGGAAATTACAGTTTTTGTGTTGCATGCCTTTGAGCATCAACTGCACAAATAGCAGCCATATGTACAACTTCTCTAACACTGTCGTCTCTTTGAAGAACGTGTGCCGGCTTTGCCAGTCCTTCAAGTATCGGCCCAGTCATTTCTGCTCCAGCAACTCTTTGTAGTAACTTATATGCAATATTTGCAGATGCTAAATTGGGGCAGATTAGGACATTAGCGGGTCCATCAAATTCCATGAATGGATAATTCTCTTGAATCTCTTCAATCAAAGCTGTATCTGCTTGCATAGGGCCATCAATTACAATTCCTGGATCTATCTCTCTAGCCATTTCAATTGCTTCTTCAATACGATCAGTCCTCATTTCACCACTAGTTCCAAAGTTTGAGAAAGACAGCATTGCAACCTTCGGTTTCACTCCAAATCTTCTTGCTACTTTCGCAGTCTGAACTGCAATCTCAGCTAAGGTTCTTGAATCTGGATAGATATTTATTGTTGCATCCCCAATGAACATCAACTGACCATTCACGGTCATCATGTACATTCCTACAATTCGATGAGTGTCGATTGCAGGGCCAATTGTTTGTAAGCATGGTTTTACTATATCTGGATAATTATGAGAGATTCCTCCAAGATAACCATCAGCATCACCCATATGAACCATCATTGGCCCAAAATATGTAGTAGTTTTCAGTAATCTAATAGAATCTTCCATAGTGAGTCCTTTCCTTCCTCTTAATTTATGGAATTCCTTTGCATAAGAACCTCTTCTTCTGGGATCGTATCTTACATCAATACTTTCACATTCAAATTCAAGACCCAATTCTTCCTTAACAGCATTGATTCTTTTTGTGTGCCCTAACAATATTGGTTCACATATATTTTCAGAAATACATTGAGCTGCTGCTTTGATTATTGTAGGGTGCTCTCCTTCTGCAAATACAATTTTCTTTTTATCTCTGCGTGCTCTATTAATTACACGTCTCATAATTGAGCGAGTAAGTCCCAATCTGGCTTCTAATTCTTCACGATATTTTTCGATATTGAACTCTTTTTTACTTAGTTTAGATACGCCTTCATCGACAGCAGCTTGTGCCACTGCACTTGCTTCCCAAATCAGTACTCTAGCATCAAATGGTTTTGGGATTATGTAATCGGGACCAAATTGTATTTGCTCACCTTCATAGGCTGCAGCAACATCATCGGGAACAGTTTCTTTAGCTAGATTTGCTATAGCATGAGTTGCCGCCATTTTCATATTTTCAGTAATCTCTGTTGCTCTGACATCAAGCGCGCCTCGGAAAATGTAAGGGAAACCCAGTACATTGTTAATTTGATTAGGATAATCGGATCTTCCTGTAGCCACGATTGCATCCCCTCTAACATCTAAGACATCGTCAGGTAATATTTCCGGGTCAGGATTAGCTAATGCAAAAATTAGAGGTCTGTCAGCCATTGATTTAACCATCTTTTTACTTACAATTCCACCTTTAGAAAGTCCGAGAAAAACATCACAACCTTTCATGGCTGTTTCTAAATTTCCATCTTTCATTTCTCTTGCAAATTCATCCTTATATTCATTCAATTCACCGTTTTTTGAACGTTTTACTGTCAAGATTCCTTTAGAATCAACCATTAGTAAATTTTCCTTTTTTACTCCTAAACGAATATAGTGACGTGCACAAGAAATAGCAGATGCACCAGCACCAGAAACTACTACCCTTATGTCACCGATATTTTTCCCCACAACTTCCAAGCCATTTAATAGAGCAGCACCAGAGATTATTGCAGTTCCATGTTGATCATCGTGCATTACTGGAATGTCCAATTCTTTGATTAATCTTTTTTCAATTTCAAAGCACTCGGGTGCTTTAATATCCTCTAGGTTAATTCCTCCAAAAGTCGGTGAGATAGCCTTAACCGCTTCAACAAATTCATCCACATCTGTTCGATCTATTTCAATATCAAAAACATCGATATCAGCAAATGCTTTGAACAAAAGACCTTTTCCTTCCATTACTGGTTTTCCGGCCAGTGCGCCTATGTTTCCAAGACCTAATACTGCAGTTCCATTACTAATTACTGCTACTAGATTTCCTTTGGAAGTATAATTGAATGCAGCATCAGGATTTTTCTCTATTTCTTTACATGGATAGGCTACGCCTGGAGAATATGCTAGTGACAAATCTCTTTGTGTACCATGAGGCTTTGTGGGAACCACGGTTATTTTCCCAGTTGGCTTGGATGAATGGTATTCCAGAGCATCTCTTCGAAGTTGTTTATCTGTCAGGATTACATCCCCTGTGTGCTATCCGGCATATCTCTTACCTATGATGCTATCCGATATTACTGATTCATATTATCAGCCTTAAATACACTCTTTTTTGTTATTTAAGTGAAAAAAATATCACCTACGGTGCTGAGCATAAATAGCACATTCGCCCAATTCTTTGATAATGTATAAAACGACGCGATTGGATTAATGCGCATAGTGTATGATTCGGTTTCTGGCCCCCAGAAGCGAATGGCAATGATTTTGGTGGCTTTGATGCTACTGTTACCATGGTCTTCTTTTGAGTCCCCGAACCTAGAAGAAACTTCTGAATCTATGAATACGATTCCAGGTGCTTGGGGCGCAGGCGGAAGTAATGATACCGGATGGATTGAATTATCTGCAGAGGGAGCTAATCCATCCAATGGGACCTTTGCATATGGCGATTTATTTCTTGATTTTGCTCCAGGCGCATTAATTGACAATATGACTTTCGAAGTAAAAGTAAATGGTTCCGATGGTTTGTGGGCATATGAGCCACAGATAACTCTTCTAGATACTCAAACACCAATCCTCGATTGGACTGATCTAGGAGGTTTCGGAATGCAAAATTCGTTCTCTGAAAATCAACCAGATGTTAATTCTGAAGGTATTCTTGACGCTCGCTTGCAACCAAATTCTGTAAGTGACACTAGTTGGCAATTACCTACTGGGATTTCTATAACTGACTTAGTCATGGAAGCATTGCGTCCCGCCGATCCAAAGGTTTCTTTTTCATCATTAGATATTGAGATATACGATAGTGCAGTGAATCCTGTTGATGGGAGATTATACATTCTTTTGGGGGATGATTTATTACATTTAGATGACCAAACATCTACGATTATTATCGATATTGAATCTGATGTATATGGCAGAAGTCTTGCAGTAGATGAAATGAGAAATCGTCTCTTGATAGGAACTTCCAATGGAACAATATTACAACGCAGCCTTTCCGATTCATCCATTTTGGAAACATCATTAATCTCTGATGCTCAAACATTCGACGCTATCACGGTTGATGATTACGGTACAGTTTGGGCAACCTCTGGATGCAATGTCTACTACATCAGCGATAGCAGTTGGGAATCTTACTATTATTGTCCTGGAGGTGCCATTAAGACAGCCACTGACATAGTATCTACAGGTAATGATGTCTACATTTCCACATATCAGGGCCTCCATTTCCTAGGTTTTTCAACATCTCCTGGAGTTAATGGAACCTTAGTTTCAGTAGATAGCAATGTGCTATGGAATACAGGCAATTTCTTAAGTTCTGATATGATTAATGACCTACAATTATTAGGTTCTCAATTATTGATTGCAACAGAGAATGCTGGAATTGATCGTCGCAATCTAGCCTCAAATTCTTGGATGGCAACATGGTCAACTAGTAATTGGTTAGCCTCTAACCAAGTAATAGGCTTCGGTCTGACTGAAGGATGGTTGTATATCCTGGCTTCTAATACAGTTCATACATATGACACAAACGCACTATTTTTCTCATCTCAGAGACAATTAACAGTCTTTGATTTGAAAGATAACGGTAATGAAATAATTTCATGGCCAAATCTCGGTAAAGCAAGAAGTCCTGATTCCGGGTTAGTACTAGTAGGCGATGGTTCTGGTGTTTTGGGACGTCTAGTAGGAGAAACAAATGATGGAACAGAAACCCTTGTCAGTAGCCCTTCAACTAACCAAATGAATCAGGTGATTTTTGTCGATGATAACGAAGAAGGAGAAATTTGGGTTTCTGGAGGTACTATAATCGATAGATTTGATGAAGCAACCCAAACATGGCTCTCTCCAATAGATATTTCTGATTATGTGAGCAACCCTTTTGAAATTACATCATTTGTTCAGGATTCAGATGGCTGGGTTTGGGTTGGAACAATTAACTCAGGTATCTTAAGATTGGATAATACCGATGCTTCATACATGGGTACGGTTCAGGGAATTGCTTCCAATGCTGTAAAATCTCTTTCTCACGATTCTTACACTGAGATTTTAGTTGTAGGACATTATGAAGATGGCTTATCTTTAGTTAATACTTCTTCGATGACACTTTCAGATGTTATTACTGAACAAGATGGTTTAGATTCTGATTTCATTAATGATGTTGTTACTAGGTATGGTATCGCATATGCCGCAACTCCTGATTCAGGAGTAATGAGAATTAATTTACAAGATTTTTCTATATTATCCTCTTGGCAATCACTAGGTGCAGATAACTTAGAAGCAGCCCCATTAGTAGTTGATGGGGATGTGATTTATTTTGGACTTACAGGATTCGGAATCTTATTGATTGATAGATATACTAGCGAAATTATTGATATTTGGGACGCTGACGGAACGAGTGGTTTACCTGATAACGATGTTCTTTCACTCCACCTTGACTATTATGGAGGCCTGATAGTCGGAATGGAAGTTCCTAATTCGGGAGGAACATCTAATCAAGCGATGGCTAGATGGGATGGTTCTGATTGGGAATATTTTGAAACAGATGTTCCTGGTGGTAATAATGATCCATTCAAAATTAATGATATCAAGAGCGATGCCGATGGAGTAGTTGCAGCAACCAATCGTGGAGTTTGTACTTGGACAGGTTGGACATTGATTCAAGGAAATATTTACGAGTGGGATGAATGTATTTCTCCAATGAATACATCAGCACGATTTAGTGAGACATTCTCAGTTGAATTGGTACCTTTAAGCAGCCCTCTTTCTGACAATTGTTGTACTCGTATATTGGCGGGACATAATGAAGGGGCCTCATTGATAAATCGAAACGTAGGGTTAGATGTAGTTGAGAGATGGACTGCAGGAGATGATACTCAAAGGGCCAGGGTGGTCAAGGTTGACGATATACTGTATATTGGTTTTGAGAATACAGGTATAGGAAGATATAATCTCACTAGTCAAGAATGGCTTCAAACATGGGATGGAGATCAAGGATTTATCGATGATGATGATGTCACAGTCCTAATTCCTGGTCATGTTGAGAATACAATATGGGCCGGTGGAGATTTTGGTTTGACTTTAATCGATGTAGTTAATGAGACTGTACTAATTGCTTGGAACCGTGGCTCTAATTCTGGTGGCCCAACACTTTCAAACTCTGCTCCACAAAATATAGTTATAGTTGATGATATACTCCATTATTCAACACAAAGATCAACAGCTTGGTGGCAATCAAATGATCTAATTTGGAGGATTAATTTATCCTCTAACTCTAGCGAATCAACAATTGATGTAGGCCAGGAATTAGGTTGGAATGGTAAAATTCATAGCATAGGCCAAGTATCCGAAGAACTTTGGATTGGAATCAGACCAACTCAATATTGGAACGATGGTGATGGAACTATTGCTCGTTGGAATGTTACTAATGAAACTTGGGAAACACCTCTGGATACTATCGGAAGTGTAGAGAGAGTTAATGCTCAATTTCTTGGGGAATGTTTCCCAATTAATGTTTCTTCTTGTGAGCTTTGGATAGCATATGGTGATAACATACTTCGTCGTTTCTCTGCTCAAACGATGACACTGCTTGACGAATGGACAGATATACCCGGGCCTATAAGAGGTATAGTTGAATATCAAGATGATTACCTATTTGCTAGTATGGACGGTATTTTACGATGGGAGCCTGATAACGAAACCTGGTTAGATTCATGGGTAGTCAACGATGGATTGCCTTCTGATGCAAATGATGAACTGTACACAATGATAGTTGTTGGAGATGATCTATGGGCTGGAAGTTACAGTGGTGGTGGCTGGAATACAAATTCAGAAATTATTCGTAAAAATGGTACTTCAGGCAACTGGACAACCTGGAACTTGGGTAGTGCAGGCATTCCTAGTGGTTACACGGCAGATATCGAGGTCTGTGATGATATTGTTCACATAGCAGTTGGAGCTGTTAATTGGTGGGGTAACCAAGGTGGGATTGCACGATATGATTTATCTGATCATGATTCGGATGGAATTACTGATGAGTGGATTACCTCTTTACTAACTTCTAATGGATTAGCTGATAATGACCCCCGAGCTCTTGCTTGTGATGAAGCTAATCGAGTAATGTATGTAGGATTTGATGAGGAAGGAGTAGGAATAGCTAGATATAATTACAATACGGATCAATTTTTATCAACATTAACAAATTCTGCTGATGGTATTTCTGAAGATAGAATATTCCCTGGAGGTATGTTACACGATGGTAACGTTTTGTTAGCAGCTCACCAATTTGACACTGCAGGCGGTATTTCTAGAATTATTACTTCAGGGACATCAACAGTTAATGGTCAGATTCTAAGTCCTGGAATGGATGGATGTTCTATTGTTAAAGCCCCTTCATCCAGTACCCCTGTCTATGCTATAGGTCGTTCCGGACAAACTTCAGGAGTTAATAGAGTGGATAGGTTAGATTCAACAGGTTTGATAGAAAGCGGTTTTGATGAGTTGACCGGATTGACTAGTGGTAAGATACTAAATATTATTTCTAATGAGACGAATATTTGGGCAACATCAAGCCTTGGTTGGAATTCATTCTACGCATCGTCAGTATTGCAAGGAGAACTTGTTAACGGTAGTGTCAGATGGCAATATGGTTATTCATTTGATGGAGATATAATCAATGATATTTCTTTAGATGGAGATAAATTATGGGTTACTACAGCAGGTAATGGTTTGTATAAAATTGATTTAATTTCGCGGACATTAACACCTACATCCTCTGCTCTTCATTCTCAAATGGATGGTATGTTTATCGCAGAAGATGGAACAATGTATGTAGGATTAATGGGAGAATCTGGGACTTCTGCTGGATATCAGGCATTCAATACTAATACTGAGAATTGGGGCCAAGGAAGTTTAATTGCAGGATTACCAAGTAATATTGTTCGAGATTTCCTCGAGGTAGATAATCATGTTCTAATCGCCACTAATGGAGGAATTGGTATGTATAATCTGACAAAAGATGGTTGGGACTCACCTATTACCTCATACAACGGGCTTCCGTCTCCAATTATCGAACATTTAATGTTATTAGATAGTCCAATACAAGGAAATGGTACAATTTTAGCAGGAGGACTAGCAGGTCTAACAGTTCTTGAAGCAGGAACGTATTCGATTCAGAATACAATAGATTATTCTGATGGTTTAATTGGAAACCGAGTTTCAGGGATTTTATTTGCAGACTCTGTGACTAGAGAAGTTACAATTGGTAACTCTTCAATAATTCAACATCACAATGCGTCGATATTCATTTCTCATAATGGACAGGGCGCGACACGTCCTGGTGTAGCTGCTTGGGATGTTGATCGGGATTTCCAAAATGGTACATATCTGATAGATATGATTCCTAGTAATAATGTCCTTAATTTGGCCGCCGATTCCTGGGGAGTTCACGTTGCTACCGACATTGCTCCAATAGTACATTGGAATGGAACAATGGGGCAAATGGAAGCGGGTACAAATCCATCCAATCTTTTATCTTGGCCGCCTGTAAGGATGGTTTCTAATGGTAATTATTTAGTTCTAATAGGGTCAGGAGGGATTAACCTATTAGATGTAGAAAACTCCCACTCAGTAATCGCCTCTACTTCCGCTTCAGGCTTCAATAATGCGTTCATTGAATCCAATTCATTGTATGTTGTTGCTGAAGATGGTCTTCATGTTTGGGAAGGTAGTCTAATTGAACAGCCACGAGAATATCAAAGAAGAGCTGAACCCATTTTTACTGTCTTCGGAGGTAGGCAATGGGAGATTACTTCAACAACTCATCCAGGTATGTCCACAGTTTTAGTTAATTCTTCAGACCCTTTATCTATTCCGAATGATTCAAATTCTCTTCCTGGAGTTTTACCTATGTATAACGGAGCTATGACCATTACAAGTCCAATTTCTTCATCCAATGTTTGGGCTCGTTCAGTCTCATTAAATTATAGTGGATCATGGGATTTAGCAGGACGAAACCCAGCAATTGAGGCAGGATTCCAAAATGCAATTTCAAATGTTGGCCCGGGCTCTAATTCCGTACAATTGCATGTCCAAATGCAATCTCCAATGAATGGAACAATTAGTGTAAGAATGACATATGATTGGGAAAGAATAGAGGTCCCTACTGTAATGACCTCATTTGAAAATCGTGATAATGATGGTGGAGGTGTTCTTGAAGCTACATGGTTGCCATCTGAAGATGCAGCATGGTACGGATACAGAGTTTACATTTGGGATTCTACAAACATGCCATCATGGGAACCAACTAAACAAGATTTAGATGATTTTGCAGGTTATATGCACGTTCCATTCTGGTCTCAAACCTCTGCAACAATCATTGAAGCCGATCATAATGGCATAATGTCAACTTTGATAGATGGAAATAAGTATAGAGCAGCAATAGTTACTGAATATGCTGATGGTTCGGTAGGAGAGCCAATGTCATGGCCATTTAATGCAACTCCGATTGATGAAGTTCCATCTCCTCCAGAATGGCTTACGGCAAATCCAATTTCTGGTGGTACAGCTGGTACGATTTATGCAGAATGGTCGGCATGTACAGAGATGGATCCTGCTAAAACTAGAATTTGGGCTGTTGAACAGGAAATTACAAACGCTCTTGCATTAACGAATAATTATGATATATCCTCAATTTCAGGAAATAATACTGTTCTACAATTAAACCCAGGGTCTACATATTGGTTTGCGGCAGTTTGTGTAGATGAAAGCGGGCAATCAGACCCGCTAAATGCTACAATCATTGGTCCTATAGTTACTGCTGGAGGACTTGATGATGGCATTCCACCTATGCCAATTGAAGGAACTACTGCAATCGATGTTCCAGATGATGAAGGAGGGCAAATACAAGTTTCTTGGATTCCTAATGAAGAAGATGATTGCACATTCTACACTATATTTGCCTTACCCGCTACTAGTTGGCAACCACCTAACAATGTAGATGGTTGGCCTGTTTCATCATATGTTTCAAATTGCTCATCTAACTCTACAATTATTTCCTCATTTGGAGATTCTCCATTCTTGGATGATACTACTTATTGGATAGGGGTAGTTGCTTCTGATGATTGGGGGAATCAAGATTTGAGCAATGTGTTAGTTGTAGAAGTAACACCCCAATCTAACAATGGTGGCGTAGGAATACCTCCAGCCAGAGTCGACGGTCTATTAGCATTCGATCACCCTGAAGATGATGGTACTGCCATTGATATAATTTGGAACAGGTCTTTAGCTACAGATTTCGCATTCTATACAATTTGGGTTTCTGATTTCTATCAAGAAGATTTGACAGAATCTTGGAACAATTGTTCAGAATCTCCTCTTTCATGTGGCCTTATCACTCTGAATCAGCAACAAATTGGAGGAGCTTTCCAACTCCAAATGACGGTAGAAAAGGCACATTATGGAGATATAATTTCACAATCATCCTCTTCGTCAATAATACCTGAAATTCCTTTGTACGTAACTATCACAACGCATGACATTCATGGTAACGTTTTCCTTACTGATATGCAGAATTATATGGTTTTAGTTATTCCTTCAGATAATAGTGGAGATGTTTTCCCTCCTCCAAGAATTAACCCTCCTCAATTAACTGATCGACCATCAGATGATGGAGACGGAGTGTTTGTTATCTTCCAAGAAAGTGAGGCTTCGGATATCTATGAATATTGGATATTTGCTGAGACAGTCCCTTTCAGTTCTTTAGTTAATCGCCAACCAGCAATGATTGTTGATAGAGATGTTGAAATGCCTATATTACTTCAACAATTTTCAGATGGTAGTCCATTAGCACCAAATATTATGTTCTGGGTTAGTGTAATTCCGGTTGACTCATCTGGAAATTATTGGGATGAAGGGATTAAAACTTCTTCAATTGCTTTAATCAATGAAAATATTCTTGACCCAGGCCTTCATATTCCAGAGATAGGCGGAATAATTGCTTACTGGGATAGTACTGGTACCAGGATTCAAATAGAGTGGGATGACAAAAATGATCCAGTCATCGAATCATATTATATTTTCTTATCTTCCACGCCTTTCGAAGATACTCGCGATGCAGATACATCTCAGAACGTGGTTAAACCATATTCAAGTTACACATGGCAGGCAAATCCATCTGAAACAGGAAACCAATATTCATTGAGTAATGAGAATTCTTATTGGATTGCTATCGTAGGTTTCGATGGAGAAGTTCATCGTCTTGCCGTTGATCCTCTAGAAATACAACCCTGGTCAGAATCTGCTTTTGGATCTGATAGTGATGGCTTGGATGATTCTGGAGTATCTTGGATAAATCAACTAATTGATGGTGATATGAATATGATAATCGCTCTAGTTTCTGCAATTATGATATTATTGGGCGGTGTATTGATTTTGAAACCGAAAGGAAGGTCGGCACCACAGCCTTGGGAAATGGGAACTCTAGAAGTAGAAATGGAAGAACAGATGTATGATGAAGGATTTGGAATAGAAGATGATTTCTCAGATGATGATTTCATTCCAGATAATGTAGAAGATGTACAATTCGATGAACAAATAAATATCGATCCATCACCCCCTAAACCAATTGATAATCAGATCGTAGATGAATTACTCGTAGACGAAGAAGACATTGATTTAGATGATTTAAGTGACTTAGCAGATGACTTTGATCTTGATGATTTAGATGATATGGCAGAAGAATTATCAGAATCAGAAGAAGATATTGATACATCTTTCATTGATGATATTTTGTGAAACCTCTTAGAAGAATTTGAAGAGATATAAGTATACGGCGATACATGACCGCAATCTCCAATCCTCAATTTGAGGTATGGTCTACAGTTGCCTGGGATGGTAAAGAGAGTCTGTTAGCTGCAAATTTACATTTTGATAGAATGGAGAGGCATGCAAACCGACTTAATTTTTCGCTTCCAGAAAATTTTAGAAAAAATATTTTTAGAGAATTATCTAAACTTAATTTTACAGAGATACCTGTAGTTAAAGAAGACCAACCTCCATATCTTGTCAAAATAGGTATAACTAATGAAGGATCTTTCTCTTTAATTCCACGTTTGAATCAACCTTGGCCTAGTGTAATGAAAGCAATTACTGTTTCCGCTCCAATATGGGAAGGAGAAATTAGAGGTACAAAACATGGAGACTGGAAACCATATTTTGATGCTAGAAAATTGGCTTTAGAAAATAATGCAGATATATCATTATTGATTGAAAATGAAAAGTTAATTGATGGTGATAGATGCATGCCAATTCTTCTTGATATTGACGGAATTGCCTATTATCCTAGAGTAGAAGATGGTGCTTTGGATTCAATTACTCTAGAACAAATACACGATTGTTTGGAAGATTCTGGTATCCCTATTAGACCAGCAATCATAACAATGAATTTAATTTTAAGAGCTAGAGAAATGATCGTAATTGGTAGTGGAATGGGCATTCAATCATTGGGAGAGATAGATGGAAGAAAGATTGGTAATCCGCGTGGAAGATTATATGAATCTGCCATGTCTTGTTGGTTATCGCGACTTTCAAATGCGTGGGAATCAATTGAGAAGATGAGTTGATATTATGATTCCTGAATTTCGTACCTTTGAAAATTATATTGAAAATCCAATTATTTCATTGATGGAAAATTATAGAGATTCAAAACTTCCTAATCAAGATGAGCTTATATTAAATTCTGGTGGCCCTGTTACTGATTTATCCGGACACTCTTTCCTCCCTTGTCTAAGAAGTGTTCGGATATTATTTTTTGAACCTCTTAGTGAAACTGAATTAGAACAATCATCCGCACTTCAAGGAAATATAAGTTTAGGAAATAATAATTCATTGATAGTTTTAGTTCAGAAATTTAATTCATCTACTTGGGAAACAGTTAGCGAATATAATGTTGAAACTCTTGAAATGGCAATCAAAATTGCAGAAGATTTAGAATTGCCATATGAGAATATTGGGAATTTTCCGATAATTCCTGGAGGATTTACTGGTATCTTGGGATATGATTTAAACAGATGGTCAGTAGGTATCAATTTGGCTAATAATCCGAAAGATGGTACTCTTCTAGGAGTTTTATGGAGATCCGATGCGTGGTGGATTCACGATAGAAAAACCAATGAATTAAGCATTATCTCTGTACCCAATCACCCATGGTTGAAAGAAGTAGATAGTGATGGCTTATCTATAGTCAGCAACAATATTATTTCTGAATTAAAAGATTTTTCTGTACCAGAATCCGAAAGTGACGCTTCACATGCGAAAAAAGTTGATAAAATAAAAGAAAGCATTACGAAAGGTCATTTTTATCAGTTGAATTATGGAAGGAAATGGACAGGATCAATGCCAGATCACCCCTGGAATGCATTTCAGAGAATGACGATGATCAACCCATCTCCATTCTCTTCATGGCTATATGTTCATGATCATGGTTGGAGTATTGCTTCAGCAAGCCCTGAACGTCTATTGAGAACTAGTAAAGGTATAGTTTCTACTCGACCTATCAAAGGAACTCACCCTAGAGGGAGATCTTTGAAAGAAGATAAGAATTTACAAATTGAAATGGTTTCATCGGAAAAAGAAATAGCTGAACATCTAATGTTAGTAGACCTGAAGAAACATGATTTATCTAAAATCTGTGAACCAGGTAGCGTTTATTGGTCAGATTTTCGTATTGAGGCATTATCAACTGTTCAACATTTGGTCAGTGGTGTTTCAGGTAAACTAATCTCTAATATTGGATTCAGCCAGATAATTTCTGCTTTATTCCCTGGCGGTTCTATTACAGGCTGTCCTAAAATTGCTTCTATTGCTGCAATTAATGAAATCGAGGGATCGCCAAGAGGTGCCTGGACAGGTTCTATTGGGCATTTTCATACAAAATCAGGTATTTCTGATTTTAATATTCTAATTCGTACGTTAGAGGCCCATTCAGGACCTAATCATTGGCATGGACAAGTTCAAGCAGGGGGGGGAATTGTAATCGGATCCAACTCCTCTTCTGAAGTTGAGGAGGCACGATGGAAAGCTACAGCAATTACTGATTCTACTTGGGGTTTTAGAACTGGCTTCTCTACAGAAGAACTTCCTAAAAGAGATGTAGAAATATTACCTATTCCTGAAATTAATAGCCCTGTAAATAAGCTTAGACCAATTTCTCCAAAATTACATTTAACTGTAGGAGAGATAATCAGAGGAGATTCTGATATATCATTTCCAACTGATGTTTTATTAATTGATAACTTAGATTCTTTTACAGAAAATATTGCTAATTCAATAGTTAAGATGGGTTACTCAGTTAGAATAGTTGAAGGACGTCCAAAAAATGATTTTGATACTTCAAATAGGATTGAATATTGGTTGGAAAATTTTACTCCTAAAAGTATCATAATCGGTCCCGGGCCATCACGTCCTGAACAATCTGAGATAACTATGAGAATAGCAAAACTAGCAGTCCAAGGTAAAATGGTATCAGATGGGAAATATATTCCAGTACTAGGTTTATGTTTGGGTCATCAAGCCTTGGGATTAGCAGTTGGTTGGGATCTAATAGAATCTCCGAGAGGGGCAGTTCATGGCGTTCCTTCAATAATCAAACATGATAGTCTTGGATTATATTCTGCGTTAGAATCTCCGTTGGTTCTGATGAGATATAATAGTCTAATTTTATCACCAAAAAATGAATTATTAATTTCTGACGCTTGGGATCACAGTGAAAGTTTAGTTATGGGGATTAGACATCCAACATTACCTATTTTTGGAATTCAATTCCATCCTGAGTCTGTTGGTAGCCCTCAAGGATATGAATTAATATCTTCTTTCCTTAAACAGAAACCAGTATTAATTGATTCAGAAATAGATAATAGTCAGGTTAGAAGACCGTAGCCTTGAATTAGCATTCCATCGTGGGCAAGTTGAAGCAACATGCCATATTGCAGGTTATGTAAACAAAATTATCCTGAGAATCAATTTGTCAGTGGTAATGGACCTCGTTATCTAGTATGTGCAAGATGTGCGATTGAGCACGATCTAGCAGACGAAGATGAAGTTCCTCAACTGTATTCTGATGAGATAGTCAAAGCTAGATTTGCCCTTTTCAGTAGAAGATATAGATTATGGTTTGCTCTAATTACCGGATGGACACTATACTTCACATTAGGTAATAATATCGAACTTTGGTCAAGTCTATTCTTCATCTCTCTAGTAATCGTAACCATCTCAACTCCAGTGTTGTATTTCTTAGGTTCAGCACGTTTCAATGCTGAGTTATCTAAACTATCTCCCTGATACCAATTCACGAATCTTTGAAATAGTGTATACTCACCTCTAGACTTAGAGGGAACAGAGGGTTCCCTATGAAAGCCCGCGAGATTGGATGATAAATTAGGAGGAGTTGAATAAATTTTAAAAAATCTGTTAAGACTATAGGTAAAGGCTTAGTAAAGCGTTTTTTACCAATTACAGAACTAAAATTCAACTCTTTTTCTAATAATACCGAACTCTCCCGGATAATAGTTTTACTAAACACAGGCGTAAGCATTTTCGGAAAGAGAGAACAGCGGGTACTCTATAACTAAATTTTAAGGAAGTAAAAAAAATGAAGAAAACGAAGAATATGAGTATGTTGATTGCACTACTCCTAGTGCTAATGGCTGGTTCAGTCGGTGTTCAAGCCGACGGTTCTGACCCACTCGATCCATCCGATGGTGGAGCAGATTGGGACGGAGATGGACTGACTAATGCTGAGGAGCAGGCTGCAGGAACAGACATGAACAATGCAGATACTGACAACGATGGATTACCAGACGGATGGGAAGTAGCTTATGGGCTAAATCCTAATTCAGCTAGTGATGCGAACGCAGATCCAGATGGCGATGGCTTAACAAACACGCAGGAGTACAATTCGGGAACAAATCCGAATAGTGCTGACACTGATGGTGATGGTGTAGCTGACGGCAACGATCCGTTCCCAAATGATCCTAACGACGGTTCTTCATCTGATTCTGATGGTGACGGAATACCTGACGCATATGATCCTGATTTCCCAGGAAATGACGAAGGTGACGGAGATGGCGGTACCGATGGTGGCGGCGAATCAGAGCAAGAAGGTGAAGGACAAGGTCAAGGACAAGGCCAAGGCCAAGGTCAAGGCCAAGGTCAAGGCCAAGGTCAAGGTCAAGG